>Ga0209647_1000117_pt1 | contig 68564 bp, 70 predicted proteins | sample GraSoi_2013_60cm_FD_185827 | JGI IMG/M metagenome (GOLD analysis project Ga0209647, IMG submission 185827) | Grasslands soil microbial communities from the Angelo Coastal Reserve, California, USA - Sample 9_17_2013_60cm (SPAdes) (version 2) | ecosystem: Environmental > Terrestrial > Soil >...
ATCCTCGGCCGCCTTCGCCGCCACAAGGCATGCCCGGCCATAGCCACGCCCGGCGTCGATCACGTCAGCGCCGGCGGCGCTTGCCCGCTGCGCAGTGGCGTCGCGACTGCCGCCATCCGCCACGATCACACGGGAGACGATCGCGCGCGGGAGGCTGCGCACCACATCCGCAATCGACTCCTCCTCATCGAGTGTCGGGATCACGACGACGATGCCACTCGCTTCCGCAGCGCCGTGGTCGCTTCCAGGCGCTGGCTCGGCCATTCAAAGGCTCCAGCGCAGGCCGCAGTTTGCGCAGCACCCCGGCGGCTTGTCCGACAAAAGCGCGTCGCGAAAGGACCGATAGGCCGCGCCGTTCCAAATCTCTCGCAGCGTTTGCTGGGCGGCATCGCCCAGCGTGTAGTTTTCGTATCCGCGCTGCGAGAACGGCGCGATGCAGCAGGGTAGCGCGCGCCCGTTGGCGGTGAAATACATGACCGTCCAGGGCCGCCGGCAGAGCGTCCAGGGCGATCCGCGGTCATCGCGCTTGAGGCTCATGCCCGGCTCGGACGCGCCGCCCGAGGCCGAAAACGTGATGCCGTAAGAACGCGCGAGCTCGGTTGCCGCTTTGACGTAGGCTTCCTCCTCGCGCGTCATTTGCTCATAGAGCGCCTGGTCCGGCCGGGCGAGACCGATGGCGTCGGTTGCGAAAAACACCAGGCGCTGCAGGTAGACTTCGCGCACCCCGATCTCGGCGGCGACCTCTACAAAGGCCGGCAGCTCGGCAATCGTTTCCTTGAGCCCGGTGAGCCAAAGGGAGACGCGCGGTCGATCCGAACCTTCCCGCTCCTGCAGATTGCGGAAGGCGCGCACGTTCCGCAGGATGCGGCCAAAGTAATCCTTGCCGCGAACCGCCACAAAGGACTTGGCATTGGATGCATCGAGCGAGACGCGCAGTTCATCTAGACCCCCCTCGATCAGCGCCCGCCCGTTCCGCTCGTTGAGAAGCGTGCCGTTGGTATTGAACAGCACGTAAGTACCGCGGTCCTTGAGATAACGCACCATGTTCGCGAGATTCCTCACCAGCATCGGTTCGCCCACCCCATGCAGGACTGCGCGCTGCAGGTCTGGAATCTGGTCGACGATCGAGATGAACAGCTCCCAGCTCATGTCGGCGGGAGGCTCGAGCTCGGCGTAAGTGCGCGGGCAGGTGGTGCACAAGAGATTGCAACGGTTGGTGGTCTCGAGATAGACGCAAACCGGCTGTCGTGCCGCGTAATTGCCGCGTCCCTCACCGACGCTCTCGAAATAGCGCCGCGGATCGACCCCCGCCTCAGGCGGCGACTGCGTCGGCATGGGACTCCTCCGCCTTGCGTCGGTGACGCAGCGCAAACTCCACGATGAGAATGACAATACAGGGCAGGTAGATCGCGGCACTTTCCAACAGGGTTGGAGGCCACTGCGCCAAATAAAGCAAGGCGCAGGCGCAGGTAAGATAGATCACGCCCACGACGGGATAGAAACACAGGAACGGCACTAGCCAGGCGAAGTACCAGGCGTAGTGCGGTGAAATGAGGAGAGTGGAGGCAACGGCGAGCCGCATGGCGCCCGCGAGATCCGCCTGCGCGCTTGAAGCGCGCATGACGACGAATAAGGCGAGGACCGCCAGCACCGCCGCCGCCGCAAGCAGGTAGAACGCAAAGGCTTGCTGGGGCAGCGGGACGATCGCCCCAATGAGCTGCCAGAGGAAAATTCCGCTGCCCCGGTCCAATCCTTCTTCGCTGATGTAGCCGCCGAGGAAGCCGAAGACCTTCGCCCCGATGCCGATATAAGGCAGATATAGCGCGACGATCGTAGCGGCAAAGGCGATGGGCAAGCGCCAGTCCCAGCGCTTATAGAGGGCGGGACCGGTCACGACCGGAAAGTACTTGGCCAGAACGGCAGCGCCGAGCGCGACGCCGGCAAGGATCGCAGAGCCGCGTTCGCTGGCCAGGAAGGCCAGCATCAGAAACGCGATCGCCACGATATCGACATGGCCGCTGCGTGCGAACTCCCACAGCGGCAAGGGGTGCCATGCGTAGAGCAGGATGCGTGACCGCGGCAAACCGCGCAGCGCCAGCAATTGCAGCATCGTCCAGACCGCCAGCCCTTCGAAGGCCACCATGGCGGCCTTCATTGTGATGGGCGCCTGCGATATTCGCGTGATGAGGTGGAAGACGATCTGCGAGCTCGGCGGATAGATTGTCGGAGCATAGTCGGCACGATTGATGAAGGGATAGATCGCCGCATCGCGCAAAGCTGACAATGCCGCGTCCGTAGGTACGTAAAGGTATGGATTGATCCCGGCGGCCTGCACGCGGCCGTCCCAGATGTAGCGGAACAGGTCGTTCGAAACCGGCGTTCCCGGCAAGAGCAGGCAGCGCATGGCAACGCCGACGAGGAGAATGGTCGCCAGCGCTCGGCCACTCGCAGCGCGCTCCGCCCCGCTGCTCACGACCAGCCACGTTGCGACGGCATAAGGAACGCATTGGAGCAGCATAATCACGCCGACTCTGGGATCGTCGAAATGGGTAACGGCCACTGCGCCGGCGGCCGAAAGTGCCAGCAGGCAGCCGGCAAGTGCCAGAAGCGACCAATCCAGCCCGGCAATTCGCTTCACTCCGCGGCCCTCCGAAACGTATTGAGGACGAGACGGTCCTTGAGACCTGGGATCTCAAGCAGCGATTGGATCAGCGCGCGCGTGTGATGCGCTTGAGCGGGAGAAAGACCTGGTCCAAACGCTTGTGCCTCGAACAATTCACCGACGAGCATTTTGAGCGTCGCGCTATCATCCACGTCGTACCACGTCTGCAGCATGTGTACGGGCAAGTGCAATTCGGCGGCACGTTCCAGCGTTTGTTGAGCTACCTGCCCCGTGCTCCAGGTAATGTCCTGAAACAGACGATGATGCTTCGCCTTCACACCGAGCAGGTAGTAACCGCCGTCAAGGGCGGGCCCGAGCACCGCCAGGTCCCCTGGCCGGGCAAGCACGTGGGCAGTCTCGACCAGAAGCGACGTTGGCAGCGTGGGACTGTCGGAATTGACGACCACCGCGGCGGTATGGCCGCGTTCGAGGAGTTGCGCAATCGCGTGATCGAGGCAGTCCCCCAGAGACGGGTAGCAAGCCTCGATCAGAGCGATTTCGCGCGGCAGATTCTCCCGAAAGAAGGGTCGCGCATCAGCCGGACCATACGCAACGTAGCCGGCGATGGGGGTCTGAGCAGAGGCTGCGAGGATGTTCTCGGCAACATCGCGCACAAATGCCGTGTTGCATTGAGCGGCTTGGTCGAACGTCAGCGGAGGAACCAAGCGGGTCTTGCTGCGCCCCGGGATCGAAGCCTTGGCCATCACGGCGATCCCGCAGGCTCGGACCATGGCATTGTCGTTCTCGACGGCGCTGCGCATGACCACTCCCATGCCTCGCGAGACGCCAAGCGGTGCTTGTCGCCGCGGTGGGACAGGAAAAAGCAATTCCTGGCCCTTGGCTAGCCTACCGGGTCAGGGCTCGAAGGTGCAGCGGCGGTCGGCTCACGGGCTCGTGAACGCGGGTTCGTGCAGTTCGTTTCGCTGCTTAGGCGGTTCGGGGACAGGTGCACGGGCAAGGAAGAAACGTAGCCATCAAAACTTGCTGGCCTGATGTCGCCGGTCTTATGGACAATCGGATCGGCGCAGTTACTGGCAGCCCGACGGGCATTCGTTTGCGTTGGGAAGCCGGCCTCGCGGATACGACGCGTGCGCTGCACCGCTCCCCCTGGAACGAAGCCTGCGACCCCCTTGAGGGCATCATTCTCCACGAGCCGATAGAGACCGGGTCCACCTTTGAATGATGGCTTTCGGGCAGATCCGCTCATCGCCGGCGGCGTTTGGCGCGACGCCTTGATCTGTGGGAACGGATTTCGGCCCGCTTTTTCCTGCAAGCCATGCACTTGCAGCCGACTTCCTTGATGAAGGAGTCGAAATAATCGCGGCCATAGTGGTACGTGATCTCGTCGTCCGGCTTGATGTTCTTGATTGCCCGGATCTTGATCACGTGCTTGACGAAATAGACTTCGGCGTTCGGCCGGCAAGAATGATTGATGTAGCGCGCCCGGTTCCTGCGGCCCGAGCCGTCGATCGTCCAGCGGTTGTTGATCTCGAACATATAGCGGTTGTCGAGCTCGTCGGCGACTTCGGCACGCAGCTTTCGGCCGCTGTAGCGGACGATGAATTGCCCTTTCTTGATAGCGACGCGGGCGAAGAGCCCCAGCCCAGCTTTGGATCGGCCGATGCGAAGATGACGCGACGGTGACAGTCTCGCAGGCATGAGATTATGATGATGTCCCCCGGTGCCGGTGCCCGGCGGCGATCCACCGCCGGCCGATCAGCATGCAGCGCTCGATGTTCACTCACGCTTCACGCGCGACGACATTTGCAACCGATAATATTGAGATGAGTTCCATTTGCGCGAGAATACACGGAGTGGCGGAGCGCGGCGCATGACGCATTCTGCTCCGCGCGCTCGCCCTTCTTAGCTGATTCTCCTCAATGCAGGTCTACGACGTCGTCGTCATCGGTGCAGGTCACAATGGGCTGACTTGCGCCGCCTACCTCGGCATGGCGGGCCTGAAAGTCAAGGTGCTCGAACGCCGAGCGATTGTGGGCGGTGCGGCGGTCACGGAAGAATTTTACCCCGGCTTCCGAAACTCGGTCGCGGCCTACGCCGTGAGCTTGCTTAACCCCAAAATCATTGCCGATCTTCGCCTGTTCGATCGGGGACTGAAAATTGTCGAGCGCCGCGCACAGAACTTCCTTCCAACTCTGGACGGTCGCTATTTCCTCGCCGCCGAGGGCCGCACCGAAAGCAGTATCGCGAAATTCAGCCGCAGCGATGCCGAGCGATTCGCCGCCTTCGCGCGCGAACTCGACACGAGTGCCGATCTGCTGCGTGAGCTGGTGCTGCAGGCGCCGCCAAACGTGACGCGCGGAGCAAAACTTGAGAGCCTGCGCGAGCTGGTCAAGGCCGCGCGCCTAGGTAACCGGGTGCGCCGGCTCCCCACGGAAAATCTGCGGACGCTGCTAGAGCTTTTGACCAAATCGGCCGCCGATTACCTCGACGGCTGGTTCGAGGGCGAGCTCGTGAAGGCTTGGCTGGGCTTCGACGCCATCGTCGGTCACTACGCAAGTCCCTACGCCCCCGGCAGCGCGTATGTCCTGTTGCATCATGCGTTCGGCGAGGTGAACGGAAAGAAGCGCGTTTGGGGCCACGCCATCGGCGGAATGGGTGCGATCACGCAGGCCATGGCGCGGGCGGCCGCAGCCCACGGGGTCGAGATCGAGACCGACGTGGGCGTTCGGGAGGTCTTGATCGAGAAGGGGGGCGCCGCCGGAGTCGTGCTCGAGGATGGCGGCGTGGTTCGCGGTAACGCGGTCGCCGCCAACGTGAACCCCAAGCTCCTCTACACTGCGATGATCCCGCAGACCGCGCTCGAGTCCGATTTTCTGCGCCGCATGCGCGCATGGCGCTGCGCGTCAGGAACGTTTCGCATCAACCTGGCACTTTCCCAGCTGCCGAGCTTCACGGCGCTGCCGGGACGCGATTGCGGCGATCATCACACCGCAGGAATCATTTTCGCGCCGAGTCTCGACTATATGGATCGCGCCTATTGCGACGCTCGAACATCGGGATGGAGCCGCGAGCCCATCATCGAGTTGGTTATCCCCTCGACCTTGGATGACACGCTGGCGCCGGCGGGAGCCCACGTCGCAAGCCTGTTCTGCCAGCACGTGGCGCCGCAGTTGCCGGATGGTCAGTCCTGGAGCGCGCATCGGGAGAGGGTGACGGATCTGATGATCGAAACGGTCGATCGCTATGCACCGGGATTCAAGGCAAGCGTCGTGGCCCGCCAAGCTTTCAGCCCCTTCGATCTGGAGCAGGTGTTCGGGCTTACGGGCGGAGATATTTTTCACGGCGCCATGACGCTCGATCAGCTGTTCTGGGCGCGTCCCGCTCTCGGCTATGCCGATTATCGGGGACCGCTGAAGGGACTGTACCATTGCGGATCGGGCGCTCACCCCGGCGGAGGCGTGACCGGAGCGCCCGGCCACAACGCCGCTCGCGCGATCATCGCCGATCGGCGCCGGCGTTTTTGGTGGCGGTGAAATCAGTTGCTGCCCGGAAGCAGCCGCCGCAGCCGATCGGCCGAGGCCGACAGTTGCGCGAGCGCGGCCCGGCGCGAGCGTTCGTTGAAGCGCCCGATCAGCCCGGAGACGGCCAGCGCGCCCCTGAATTTCCCGGCGAGATCGAGAACAGGAACCGCGACCGCCGCGAGCTGTGGATCGCGCTCGCCCAGAGATACGCAGTAGCCGCGTTGCTGCACCGCCTTCGCTTTGGGGCCTTTGCCATCGCAGAAGGCGGCGAGCACATGTGCGCTCGCTCCGGCCCCGAGCGGCAACACGGCTCCCTCCTCGAGGTGATGGCGCGCCGATTGCGGCGAATTGTGCCGAAACAGGCACACGCGGGAGCGACCCTCACGAATGTAGAACGAGGCCGTCTCTCCCGTCGTCTCGACCAGCCGGCGCAGCTCGGGTCTGATCGCCTCGCCGAGATTGAATCCGCCCTGGTAGATTGACCCCAAGCGCCAGAGAGCTGGTCCCAGCCGAAACATTCCGCTCTCCTCACGCACGAGATAGCCGAACCGCTCGAGCGAGGCGGCAAGGCGCAGGATCGTGCTCTTATAGAACCCGGTCGCGGCGGCGATCTCGCTCAGTGTCATCACCGGCCGCCCGGTATGGAACGCATTGAGCACGGCAAGCGCTCGTTCGACGGCCTCGACCTTGTCGTTGCTCATGATCACGAGCCGCAATGTCTCGATTCGGCTAACATATTAGAACGATATTGTGTTGTACAGAACGTTATGCTACAAAAAACATAATTCTGTACGGCAGAACCAGGTGCAGGATGGCCGGACTTCTCGCGGGTACGCGGGTGCTCGATCTGACCAACGTGCTCGCCGGCCCGTTCTGTTGCTATCAGCTGGCGCAGCTCGGTGCCGAGGTGATCAAGGTCGAGGTGCCCGGCTCCGGCGACCTGGCGCGCCAGCTCGGCGGCGATCCCGAGCTCAATCGCCTCGGCATGGGCGCCTCCTTCCTCGCGCAAAACGCGGGCAAGCGTTCGATCACCCTCAACTTGAAAGCACCCAAGGGCCGCGCCGCCTTCGCCCGGCTGGTCGGCACGGCCGACGTCGTCGTCGAGAATTTTCGTCCCGGCGTCATGGAGCGGCTTGGGCTCGGCTATGCCGCACTCAAGGCCGCCAAGAGCGACATCGTCTACTGCGCGATCTCCGGCTTCGGCCAGGATGGACCGCTCAAGTTCAACCCCGCCTACGACCAGATCATCCAAGGGCTCTGCGGGGTGATGAGCGTCACCGGCGACGCGCACTCGGCCCCGTTGCGGGTCGGCTACCCGGTTGCCGATACGATGGGCGGAATGACCGCGGCTTTCGCCATCGCCGCGGCCCTCGTTCGCCGCGAGCGCACGGGGGACGGCGAGTTCATCGACGTGTCCATGCTGGAAGCCTCGCTGGTGGCGATGGGCTGGGCGGTTTCGAACTGGCTCATCGCAGGGGTGAAGCCGCAACCTATGGGCAACGAAAACATGACCGCGAGCCCGTCGGGTACGTTCCGCACCGGCGAAGGGCTCCTGAACATCGCCGCCAACAAGCAGGAACAGTTCGAGACGCTGTGTCGGTTGATCGGCCGCGAGGAACTCATCTCCGATCCGCGCTTTATCGGCCGTGAGGATCGCAAGCGCCGCCGTTTGGAATTGAAGGTGGAGATCGAGCGCGCACTTGCGGCGAGATCGGCGCAGGCGTGGTCCGCACTTCTCAACAAGAACGGCGTCCCCGCTGGGGAAGTCCTCGACCTGCCAGCCGTGCTCGAGCATCCGCAGGTGATCGAGCGAGGGCTGCTCAAGACCTTCGGCTCCGTGTCGGGCGTTGATCGCCCGGTTCGCGTCGTGCGATCAGGTTTTCGTCTGGCGAGCGGCGATCCGGAACCCGCTTCGCCTCCGCCGGCCCTCGGAAGCGACACATGCGCGCTCCTGGGCGAACTCGGATTTGCCAAGCGCGAGATCGACGAGCTTGCGCGAGAGGGGGCCATATGAATAGCAGCGCGCCAGCAAGCAACGACACCCCTCAGAATTGGTGGTCGACATCGATCATCGAGATGAAGCCCGGGATGATCCGGTATCGCGGCTACGCGATCGAGGAGCTGATCGGCCGCCTCGGCTTTGCCGAGATGATCTATCTCATGACACGCGGCGAGCTTCCCCATCCCGCTGCCGCCAAGCTGCTGGAAGCCGCGCTTGTGTCGGCGGTGGACCATGGCCCGCAGGCACCGTCGATCGCGGCAGCCAGAATGGCGATCACCTGCGGCGTCGGCATCAACAATGCCATGGCATCAGCCATCAACATGCTCGGCGACGTGCATGGCGGGGCCGGCGAGCAGTGCGTCGCGCTGTATAATGCGATCGCCGCGCGCATGGGCAGCGATCCGATCGGCGAGCAGGGGCTCGCCGAAGCGGCAAAAGCCGAGATGAAGCTGCTGGCCGAAGCCGGTATCCGATATGTCCCCGGCTTCGGACATCGCTTTCATCCGCGAGATCCACGGGCACCGCGCCTGCTCGAGCTGGTCGACGTCGCTGCTGTTGCCGGGGCGGTGAGCGGACGTTTCGCCGCCATCGCTCGCGCGGTGGAGGCGGAGCTTGCGACGCAGAAGGGACGAGCCGTGCCGATGAACATCGACGGCGCCACCGGCGTGATTTTCGCGGAGCTCGGCTTCCCGCCACCGCTCTGCCGCGGGCTCTTCGTCCTGTCTCGCGCGGTCGGCGCTCTCGCGCACGCTTTCGAAGAGATGCAATCGGGCGAACGCAACAAAGGCCCGATCCCGCGCCATCTGATTTGGACTTATACCGGCCCGCCTGCGCGCACGCTTGGCAGGGCATAGCGGCTCGACTTCGATCGCTTCTCGTTATTTGGCTGACCTCCGTTGCCGGCGTGATGCGGCTCAATTGGGCCGCGCGGCGAGCAATTTGGGACGGCTCTTTCTTTCCAGCGTCTCAGGCATCAATCTCCAGGTCAGCAATAGTCCTATGCCGCCGATCAAGGCCAGGCCCAGGAAAGCGATGCTGCTGCCGAGCCGGTCGCTCATCCATCCGGCGAGGGTTGTACTCAATGAGGCGCCGATTCCGACTACGCTGCCCACAATCCCTTGCGCCAGGTTGAAGCGGCCCGTCCCGCGCGTGATGTCGGCAATGGTAAGGGGGACCAGTACGCCGAACACCGCCGCGCACACGCCGTCGAGAAGCTGCACCGCGACCAGAAGGCGCGGGTCCGTCACAACCATGAACAAGACGGCGCGGATCGGCAATGCGGCGAAGCCGATCAGCAATATCGGGCGGCGCCCCCATCGCTGCGCCAGTCGTCCCACCCCAGGCGAGAAGGCCGCGACGACGAGTTGCGGCACCACGATGCAGGCCGCGACCAGTGTCGTTGCCCATGCGCTCGAGCGCATGGTGACGATGCTCGCCATCAGCGGAAGCATGGCCGTGTTTGCGAGTTGGAAAAAGGTGACACACGCGGCGAAGATCATCAGCGGTCGATTGGTGAGAAGTTTCATAACCGCTGCCGTTCCGGTGCGTCCCTCCGACACGCCGCCGTGGGCGCGAACAGGATCGATCTCGTTCGGCGGGATGTGCTTAAGCGTGATCAGCGTTGGAACAATGAGCGCGGCGGTGACCAGGAATACCGCCTGGTTCGACCAGAAATAGCCGACCGCGCCCATGCCCGCTGCCGCCAGGCCATTACCGATGGAAGCGAAGCGCGCGTTGCGGCCGAACCGTTCGGCGCTGGCGGCATGGCCGACGAGCCCCAGGCTGATGGCGGCAAGCGCGGGGCTCACGACGGAGCTCCCGGCGGCCTGCAGAAACTGCGCGCCGAGCACGGCCGGAAAGATCGGCCACAGTGCGATGATCAGCGCACTCGCGCTGATGGCGATCATCGCAAGCGCAGCGACCGCGCGCTCCGATCGTGCGGCATCCACGATAGCCCCGCCGGGCATTTGCAATGCTAGCCCGACAAGCCCGCGCGCGGTGAGAACAAGCCCGATATCGACCTGCGTCCAGCCCTGCGTCGTGAGATAGACGGAGATGAACGGCCCGAATCCGGTCTGCACGTCGGCAACGCAGAACGCAAACCAGTCGAGACCGCGCTGGCTGCGCCGCGAGGCGGTGATCGGCGGCTCGGGCGGCAGAGCCCGCTGCAGAAACGGCGGCGCTTCGTCGTGTTGGACGAGTCGCTTGGATGGGCGGACATTGCGGGTTGCCGGTGCGCGGGGCAGGGTTACCTCTCCGGTGCTGCAACCTCGCTCGATGGCATCGTCCGCTCGCTGCTGGCTGCACTGACTACCACCACCGGCTCACCGCGCTTGTATTCCGGCGCCAGGCGCACCTGGTTGCGGGTAAGGTCCACGGTAATCGTGCCGGGCTTGCCGGCAGGGGCGAAATTCAAGGCCCGCCAATCGACGGCGATCTTGCGGGTGCCGATGCCGAGAAAGCCGCCGAAGTCGATGATGGCCGCGCGGACCTGCCCGTCGCGGCTGACGATGATATCGACAATGCGACCCATATCCTCGTCCGCGTTGCTGCGCACGCTCTTGCCGAGGATCGTCGAGACCTCTTGATCGTCGAGCACGACCGCGGGCGTACCGGGAGGAGAGCTGGAAGGTGGGCCTGCCGGTGGTGCAGCTGTCGGCGAGGGATTGTCCGGCGCAGATTGCCCTGTCGGCGGTGGTGACGATTCCGGCGTTTGCGCGAGCTGCGCGGGCCGCGCCGACCCCGCTGCTCCATCCGCGGGACCGAATGCGCCGCCATGAACACCGGCTGCCGCGATCAGGCTGATCGCGACGACGGCCGGGATGACGACACCGGTGCGCATTTTGTGCACTGCCCCATGCGCGGTAAGCCGCAACGATTAACGCGGAGGCGGCGTTCAGGTTCCTTTTCGGCGTAGTGCGTCGGCAATTTTATTCGAATCGCACGTGCAGCTGCCCCACTCGGGTCGTCGTCACTACGAGAGAGTCACAGTTGCGTATGGTGCTGACGGCGCAAAAGCCGAGATAGCCGGGCTGCGACAGCATGGGATCGAAAACGCCGCGCCGGATACAGTCTGTACTGCCGTTTCCAGGCGAAAAGCCGGAGGAACGATAGCCGGCCCGCGGGTTTGGTATTACGACCTGTGGGCTGCGACCGGCAGGCGTTGTATCATGGGCACGGCTCAGCTCAGGCGTTCGGCCTCAGAGGGCAGCCCTCAGTGACACCTCGATCCATGACACGGCACGGCTCGGTTAGCGGGCGCCGCAAGCGCCGGCCGGAAATGCCGAGTGCGACGAACTTGAAAGATAAAGTCGACGAAAGTTCGGAGGACAGCTTTCCGGCGAGCGACCCGCCGAGTTGGACGCTTCTCACGCGCATCGGCGCTCCGCGGCGAAAGCCTCGCAGCTTTGATGATCCCGAGACTTGATCCGTGAGACCCCAGCGCAGGTGCGCTGATGTTTGGCGAGCCGTTGCGGGCAAGCGCCGCATTCCGCACCGGGAGAGATGGATGTTGCGAGACGTCGTTGCCCTCGCCGCGGCTTTGTCCATGACCGGCCCCGCGGCAGGCGGGGCTGCCGCGGAGCTGCTCTCCTCGCGTCCAATCACCATCGTCATTCCATTCACGCCCGGTGCAAGCTCCGATACGCTCCAGCGCATCGTCGATAAGAAGGTCAGCGAGAACACCGGCCAAACGCTCGTGGTCGAGTCGCGCCCGGGCGGCAGCGGGGTCATCGCCGCAGCGGTGGTCAAGCAGGCCACGGCGGACGGGCACACTCTCCTGCAGGCGAACGCGGCAACCCACGCGTCCAATACCTCGCTTTACGCAACACTTCCCTACGACCCGATCAAGGATTTCCGGCCGATCACGCTGATGTGGAGCTTTCCGCAATTGCTCGCGGTCCCGCTCGATAGCCCCGCGAAGTCGGTGTCCGATCTCGTCGCGCTCGCCAACTCGAAGTCGGGCGGCTTGAGCTTTGCCTCCCAGGGCACCGGCTCCGGCGGACATCTCCTTGGCGAGATGTTCAAGCTCAGGACCGCAGCAAACATGGTGCACGTTCCCTATCGCGGCGCCGCTCCCGCCGCCATCGATCTCGCCGCCGGCCGGGTCGATTTCTTCTTCGTTTCCTATTCTTCGCTGCTATCGTTTCTGCAGGGAGGAAAGGTGCGCGTCATCGCGGTCACTTCACCGAAACGTCTGCCGGCGCTGCCGGATGTTCCGACGATGACGGAGGCGGGCTTTGCCGGGCTAGCGCTCGACGCTTGGTTCGGGCTCGTTGCGCCGGCAGGCACCCCAGAGCGCGTTATCGCCAAGCTCAACGCGGCGTTCGTGCAGGCGGTGCGGGATCCGCAGGTCGCCACGCTGATGGCCGATCAGGGCGCCGAGGCGCACGCCACCACGCCGGAGCAATTCGCGGCGTTCATCGCTTCCGAAACCGAGCGCATGGGCCAGCTCGTGCGCGCGGTCGGAGCAAAGGCGGAATGAGCTTACCCGTGCGTCACAGACGCAATATTCTACGCTCGGGAGCGCTTTACGCGTGCCCGGCGCGCACCAGACGACCCGGCAGCGCGCCGGTGTGCTCGCCGTGCTCGAAGGTCGGCGTCCCGGCGAGGAATGTGGCGACGTAGCCGTCGACTCGCTGCACGAAGCGCCTGCCGCCGGCGGGAAGATCGTTCACGAGCTCCGGCTGGTAGAGCCGTAAGCCGTCGAAGTTGATCAGGTTGATGTCGGCGCGTAGCGCCGGCGCGAGCCGGCCGCGGTCGTGCAGGCCGAAGAAATCCGCGGTCTCGCTGGTCTGCCGCTTGACCAGCAGCTCGAGCGGCAGGCGTGGGCCGCGCCACCGATCGCGGCCCCAGTGCAGCAGCATATAGCTCGGCACGCCAGCATCGACGATTGAGGCGCAATGCGCGCCGCCGTCGCTCAGTCCCAGGAGCGTGCCGGAGTCGGTCAGCATCTCGCGAATGGGCTCGTGGTCGCCATAGGTGTAGTTGACCACCGGGAAGAACAGATAGCGGTTCTCGGCCTCGGTGAGATAATCGTAAGCGACCTCGTCGGGCGTGCGTCCCTCGCGGGCGGCAATGGCGGCGCAGCTCGCCTCCTCGGGCGGCTCGTAGTCCGGCGGGTCTCCCATGACGAAGAACTTGTCCCAGCGCGTGGTGATGAGCTGCCGGAACTGCGCCAAGCGGCTTACCTCCTCTGCCGAGGGTTTCTCGTCGAGAATGCGGCGCCGTAACGCCGGGTCGCGCAAGCGACGGCGCTGCTCGGGGATGCTGAGCCCATCGAGCTCCCGGTAGCTTGGCCGCACCGAGAACGGATTGAGCGCAGTACCGATCCCGAGCATGACGCCGATTGGCCGGCCGGCGATTTGGGCGGTTAAATCCGCGCCCTCGGCGCGCGCCGCGTGCACCGCAGTCAACAGCCGCCGCCACCGTTCCGGATCCTCGTACCGGTCAGTCAGCAGAAACCAGACCGGACGGCCGGTTTCTTTGGCGAGTCGCGTCATCCACGCGAGTTCGGCATCCTCATCATCGAAATCACTGTTCATACCGAATGCGCCGGCGCCCACGTCGCCCAGCGCCGCGCCGATGCCTACGAGCTCGTCGCTCGCTGCATATCGCGAGGGGACCATCTTGCCGACGGGCGTCTTGTGCGAATCCGTACGCGAAGTGGTGAAACCGAAAGCGCCGGCGTGCAGCGCTTCGACCGTAAGACGGCGCATCTGGGCGATATCTTCGGGACGCGCCGCCTCGAGGCGAATGGCGCGCTCGCCCATGACGTAGACGCGCAATGGGTGATGCGCGATCTGGGCGGCGATGTCGATCGCGCGCGGCCGGCGCTCCAGTGCATCGAGGAACTCGGGAAATGTCTCCCACTCCCAGGTCAGTCCGTCGGTGAGGACGACGCCCGGAATCTCTTCGACGCCTTCCATCAGCTCCATCAGCGCGCCGCGATGCTCCGCGCGCACGGGGGCGAAACCAACGCCGCAATTGCCGAACATCGCGGTGGTGACGCCGTGCCAACACGAAGGGCCGAGCAGCGGGTCCCAGATTGCCTGGCCGTCGTAATGCGTGTGCACGTCCACCCAGCCGGGCGTCACCAGGAGTCCCGTTGCATCGATCTCGCGCCGTGCCGGACCTAGCTTGCCGCCGACCTCGGCGATGCGCTCGCCCGCGATGGCCACATCGCCGGTAAAGGCCGCCTTCCCGGTACCATCAATGACGGTACCGCCGCGAATGACGATGTCGTGCATCGATCGCTCCTCAAGCGTTGCGAGCGACGATGATGCACTCTTTGCCAGAGCGACGCAAATGCAAGGACTTTGGATAGCCCCAGGCCGCATCTCTCGTCCGCTCATTCCCGCGTCGGCGGCAAATCCGGTCTATCATCGCTGGTCTGCGTCGCTGCTTTCGCGGGGACGAGCAGAAACGATCTCCCTCCAAGCACGAGGAGCCAGTCGATGCCAAAGACTTCGGATTATTTCGTCGGCAAGACCATCATCGTTACGGGCGCGGCGAGCGGCATCGGCCGCGCCGCTGCAATGATCTTTGCCCGCGAAGGCGCAAGCGTGGTCTGCGCCGATATCAACGCTGAGGGGGCGAAAGAGACCGCCGATCGGCTCCTCACCCAAGGTGGCAAGGCACTGGCGCTCGCGACCGATGTCACCTTGCGTAGGGAGGTCAACGAGATGGTGCGCCGCTCGATCGAGACGTTTGGACCTGTGCAATTCCAGTTCAACTCGGCGGGCGCCGCGCTGCGGCGCTCGAAATTTCTCGACATCGATGATGCGCTGCTCGAGAGCACCTTCGCGCTCAACGTCAAGGGCACACTCTATTGCATGCAGGCCGTTTTGCCGCACATGCTCGAGAACGGGCACGGCGTCATCGTCAACATGGCGAGCATGGCGCACCGGCGCGGCGGCCCGGGCTCTTCGGTGCATTATGCGGCGGCCAAGGGAGCCGTCGTGTCGATGACGCTCGGGGTCGCGCGCGAATTCGCGCAGGCTGGCATCCGTTGCCTCTCGATTTCGCCCGGACCCATTCGCACGCCGTTCCAGAGCGCCGCGCAGACCCCGCCGGAACTGATGCAGCGGTTCCTCGACGACGTGCCGATGAAGCGATTTGGCGAGCCCGAAGAAATCGGCGAGCTGGTGCTCTTTATGTGCTCGGATGCTTGCCCCTTCATGACGGCCGATACCGTCTACGTGAACGGCGGGGGCGGCTGGCGTTGAGTGGGGTTCGTAGCCCGCGTAGTCCGGATGAGCGAAGCGAAATGCGGGAACTGGTTGCCCCGGATTTCGCTGACGCTCATCCGGCCTACAATCCTCAATATAATTTGGTGACTTAGTCTGCGAGCCGCAGCACCGCGTTGAGCAGCACTCCGGCGCCAGCCCCGAGGTGCTCGGGCGCGGTATGTTCGTGCACATTGTGGCTCAATCCGCCGACGCTCGGCACGAAGATCATGGTCGCCGGGCAGAGCCGTGCCATCATTTGCGCGTCGTGGCCGGCGCCCGAGAAAAGCCGGCGGCAGGGAAGTCCGAGTTCGCGCGCCGTCGTTTCGACGAGCGAGACCATCTCGCCTGGAAAGGAGACCGGCTCGAAGTGCGCGAGGCTGCGAGTTGCGATTGCGACGTGCTCCTGGCGAGCGAGGCGCTCCAGGAAGCCATCGAGTTGCCGGCCGGCTTGTTGCAGCAGGCTCGCATCGGTATTGCGCAGATCGACCGTCAAGAGCGCCCGTTCCGCGACCACGTTCACGAGATTGGGGTAAAGCTCGATGCGACCGACCGTTCCCTTCTGTTGGCCGCCCATGCCTTGCGCGAGGCGGCGCACGAACACCGCGATCTCGCCGGCGGCGCAGGCTGCATCGCGCCGCAGATCCATTGGCGTGGTGCCGGCGTGGGCGGAGCGACCGGTGATCGAGACCTCGGTCCAGGAGAGCCCGGTGATGCCTTCGACCGCGCCGATGGCGAAACCTTCGTTCTCGAGGATCGGCCCTTGCTCGATGTGCAGCTCGAGGTACGCGTGCGGCGTGAGTAAGCCGGTCCGTGCATGGCCGGCATAGCCGATGCGCCGCAACTCCTCGCCGACCGTTGCGCCGTCGATGCCCCGCACCGCGTAGGCCTTCTCGAGTGCAAGGCCGCCGACATAGACCAGGCTTCCCATCGCATAGGGTGGAAAGCGCGATCCCTCTTCATTGGTGAAGGCGACGAGCGCCAGTGGCCGGCGCGTGGCTCGGCGCGCGTGATTGAGCGCCTCGCATGTTTCGAGGCCCGCCAGCACGCCGTAAAGCCCGTCGTAGCGGCCGCCGGTCCCCACCGTATCGATGTGAGAGCCAAACATGACGGGCGTCAACTCCTCGCGGCCCTCACGCGTGCCGATGATGTTGCCAATGGCATCGACGGTCACCGTCAGGCCGAGCTCGTGCATCCAGCGCACGAGCAGATCGCGGGCGGCGCGGTCCTCGTCGCTGAGTGCGAGCCGGCAGTTGCCGCCGCCGGGCAAGGCTCCGATGCGGTTGAATGCATCGAGCCTGCCGAGCAACCGGTCGAGGTCGATCCGAGGCGTCGTCATCCCCGCTCCGCCGCGCATTCTCGTGTAGGCTGCCAGTCCAGTCTATCATGGATGACATGAATTTCGGGATCACGCTTTCGAACCGCGCGGTACCACTCGGGCTTTGCAACGTTCGCGATCTGCTCGTGCTCGCCGACGCGATCGAAGCATGTCCGGCGCTTGATTCGGTTTGGTGCGGTGACGCGCTCTTCGTCAATCGGCGCCTCGACGCATTGACGCTGCTCGCCGCGGTCGCGGGGCGGACCGAACGTGTGCTGCTCGGCCCAGCCTGTATGGGCTCGTTCGCGCTGCGTAATCCGCTCGTCTTCGCCTATGAATGGGCCTCGCTCGACGTTTTGTCGAACGGCCGCACGCGTCTTGTCGCTTGCGCCGGCGGCGGCTCGTCTGCGCTGTGGCAGGCGGAGGGCGAGGCGCTCGGCATCGCAGCGGGAGAGCGGCGCAGGCGGATGATCGAGAATATTCACGTGCTACGGCACCTCTGGACGAAAGACAACGCGCCGTTCGTGGGGCAATTCACCAGCTTCTCCAACGTCACGCTGGAACCGAAGCCGGTGCAATCGCCGTGTCCGATCTGGCTGGCGACGAATGCGCAGCGCCTGGCGACCGGGCAGGTCGATTCCGGCGGCTCGGAGCTTGCGCTCACCCGCGTCGGAAAGATTGCAGACGGCTGGATGACGCATTCCGTCGGCCCGGAGGGATTCAAGCGGTCATGGGAATTCATTCTGCGGGCCGGCCGCGAGAGTGGCCGCGACATGTCTTGCTTCGATAACGTGCTTTATCACCACATCAACGTGAACGCGGACAAGCAGGATGCGCTCGCCGATTCCAAGACGTTTCTGGACCTCTACTATTCCGCCGATTACACGCAGGCCCGGCTGGAGTCCTGGCTAACTTACGGCTCGCCGCGGGACTGCATCGAGCAGATCAAACGATACAAGGCGTCGGGTTGTCGGCGCATCACCTTTCGGATTTCCACCATGGGTGATCAGATGGCGCAGTTCCGACGCGTGACCGAGGACGTGCTGCCATACGTCGATTAGACCGCGGAACACGATTCGGGAGAGACCGCATGCAGACGCTCGGCCTCGGCTTCACCTGGGAACAGCTCTCGCCCGGACAGCGCTTTCGCACGCTCAATCGCACAATTACCGAGACCGACCTGGTGCTCTTCACCGGCGTGACCGGAATGCTGGAGACGATTTTCATCGATCGCACGTTCGCTGCCGAGAAGGGCGCAATTCAAGGCCAGTTCGTGCCGGCCGCTTTGACCTATAGCTTGATCGAGGGGCTGCTTTGCCAAAGCATGATCCAGGGGACCGGGCTTGCCATGCTCGAACTCAATCAGCAGGTTCTGGCGCCCGTTCGCGTCGGCGACACGGTCCACGGCGAAATCGAGATCACGTCCGTGCGCCCGACGTCGAAGGGTAACCGCGGCATCGTCGTATCCAGGATCGACGTGAAGAACCAGCAAGGCGATGTGGTGATGACCTACGAAGCCACCCGCATGCTGGCAGGCCGCTCGGCCGACGAAGAGAAGCCGCGAACGGCATAGGGTGCGGCGCACATGCGGGGATTGAAGGATCGCACCGTGCTGGTGACCGGCGCCGCCAACGGCATCGGCGCCGCGACCGCGCGCAGGCTTGCGGAAGAGGGCTGCGCGATCGGCATTTTGGACGTGGATACCGCGGCGGGCGAGGACGTCGCCGGCGAGATCGCCGCGCGGGGCGGGCGGGCAAACTTCTATCCCGTCGATATTACCGACTACGAGGCGGTGTCCCGCGCGGTGGAGAGCTTCGAGGCCACCTTCGGGCCGGTCTCATTTCTCGTCAACAATGCCGGCTGGGACCGTGCCTGCAATTTCCTCGATACGGAGCCTGACTTCTGGCGCAAGGTCCTAGCGATCAATCTGTTCGGCCCGCTCAACGTCACTCACGTCGTCCTGCGCGGCATGGCGGCGCGCGGCTTCGGACGCGTCGTCAATGTCGCCTCCGACGCCGGACGCGTCGGCTCCTCGGGAGAGGCGGTCTATTCCGCCTGCAAGGGCGGCATCATCGCCTTGACAAAAACGCTCGCGCGCGAGCTCGTGGGCAAGGGCGTGATCCTCAATACGGTCTGCCCGGGCCCAACGGACACGGCGATTCTGCGCAGCTTCCTCGAAGGCGCCGAGGGCGCGCGCATCGCCGAAGCGCTCAAGCGCGCCATTCCGATGCGGCGGCTGGGCGTGCCGGAGGACTATCCGGGTCTCATCGCCTTTCTTCTGTCCGATGACGCCGCCTATATGACCGGCCAGACGATCAGCGTCTCAGGCGGTCTGACCATGCACGGATAGATCCATGCGCTCGTCGTCCCCGCGAAGGGGGGAACAACGAGCACACGCGCTCAATCGTACACCGTATCGACGTAATGATCGGAGTCAACGACGGCCTCGATGACCGTCGGTCCCTTTGCCGCGAGCGCCGCCCTCACGGCAGCTTCGAGCGCATCGGCGCTATTGGCGGCGAGCGCCGGCACGCCGAAGTAATGCGCCGGGGGCTCGCGGTAGGCTTCCGCCTGCAGCTCGGTGCCGTAGAGCGGGAGCTGGCGCCGGATCTGCTTCACCTTGATTAGCGCGAGCCAACGGTCGTCGAGCACCACGATCGGAAGCGTGATCCCGAGCCGCTTGGCAGTCGCAACCTCGCCGCACGTCATCTGGAAACAGCCGTCGCCGAGGAGGCAGACCACCGGTGCCTCAGGTTGTGCGAGCTTGGCCGCAATCGCACCCGGCAGGCCGAAACCCATGGACGACCAGCCGTTGGTGATGTGGAAACTCTTGGGCGCGTGCGCGCTCCATTGACTGGCGATCTGGTGCGTGTGCGCCCCGACGTCGAAGGCGAGCAGCCCCTCGCGCGGCAATGCGCGGCGGACCGCATCGATCGCCGCATGCGCGGTGAAACTCTTGGCCGCGGGACGCAGAGTGGCTTGGAAATTTCGGCGATGCTCCGCCAGCATTGCCGAGTCCCATCGGTTCGCGTCGGCCGGCATCGCGCAGAGCCGCGCCAGGGAGGAATCGAAATCGCCGATGACCTGATGCACGAGGTTGACCGAAGGTGAGACGTCCACCGGCTCGATGTCGATCTGCAGCAAGGGCCGATCGTCGATCCACGCCTCGTATTCGACCTCGACCGTATCGTAGCCGAGACCGATGATGAGATCGGCGGAACGGAGAAATTTGCGCTGCACTTGCCGGCAGGCGCGCTCGATACAGCCGAGCGCGAGCGGATGATTCTCATCGATCATCCCCTTGGCCATGGTCGTGGTGGCGAACGGCAGATTGTGCCGCTCGACGACTTTGCGCAGCAATGATGGATCGCCCACTCGCATCGCCGTTGCGCCCAGCACCGCGATCGGTCGCTCGGCTGCGGCAATCAAGCCTCGCGCTCGCGCGAGCGCGGCGTCGGGTGCGGCGGCGAGCCTTGCGGGTCGCGCCCGCGCCGCGAGTTCTTCGTTCGTGGCGGCGAGCGCGACGTCTTCGGCCAGATCGAGATGCACCGGCCCTTTCGGTTCGCTCAGTGCGAGCGCAATCGCCTGCGTCAGCGTCTCGCTCACGCATCCCTGCTCCAGCTTGAGCGTGGCCTTGGTGATCGGTTTGAACAGCGCATGGTGGTCGATCCACATCTGCATGCGCCGGCCGAGCTGATCGGTGTTGAGATTACAGGTGATCGCGATCACCGGCGAGCGATCGAGAAAGGCGCCGCCGATGCCGGTCGCGAGATTGGTGGCGCCGGGTCCCAACGTGGCGATGCAAAAGCCCGGGGCGCCAGTCATCCGGCCGGTGACGTCGGCGGCAAATCCGGCCGAGCCTTCGTGCGCGGTGAGCACGAACTCGACACCGCCGCTGCGCATCGCCTCCATCAGCGGCAGCACGTTGCCGCTCGGAATGCCAAAGCCGCGACTGACGCCATTCGCTTTGAGCGTGGCGATGATCAGATCAGCGTTGTTCATGCCGGCGACGAATGGCGAGTGCAGTTTCTCATGCGCCGGTCACGCAGGCGCACGCGCGTCGAGTTTCTTGGCAAGGAGCAGCGACGGAACGCCCGGCTCGCCCAGATCCCAAAACAACCCGGCCATCGCGCCGAGCCCCTCCCGTGCGATCGGCGCGAGCAGGTGCTCGTCGGGCGCGTGCTGCGAACATCCGGCATAGGAGTGCGGGATCCAGATGGTGCGCAAGCCGAGCACATCGGCGAAGCTGTCGTTGGGCAGCGATCCGCCGAGATTGGGAAGAATTGTCGGCGCGCGGCCGGTGGTGCGCTCGATCGAGCGGGCGGTGAACCCAACGCAGGGGTCCTCGGGGTCAAGCCGGCTCGCCCGGAAAAATCCGCCGCCGCCGCGGCGCACCTCGACTTGCGTGAAACCGTGGCGATCGAGGTGGCGGCGCAGCGCCGGAATGATATCGTCGACGTTTGTTCCGACCACATAACGCAGCTGGCAATGGGCGCGCGCTTGCCCTGGAATGGCGTTGACCGGACGCTCGGGCGTTCCGGTGATGAAAGCCAGCACCTCAAAGCTGTTCCAGCCGAAGACGCGCTCGGCCGGCGTGAGCTCCACTTCGCCCCAGTCGCGATCGATGGTCGGACCGTTTCCGCCGCCTTCGACCTCGACGCCGGCGAGCACGCGCCGCACCGCCGCCGGCAGCGGCGGGCGCCATTCCGGCACGCGGATCGTCGACGAGAAATTCGCCGCTGTCGAAATAGGTGTGCGCGCGGGCGATGGCGGCGGTGCGGCTCATATTGTCACGCTTTGCGGCTGCATGCTTGAGTTGCTCGCGCTCGACAATTACCGTCCGCTCGATATTGCATGCGGCCCGACGCTGCGGCAAGGACGGGCGGGAGAGCGCACGTGTTCAAGATCCTGCATTTGAATGAGTGTCCCGTAAGTCCGATGGCGGAAGGACGAGGCGAGCAGATCAAGTTGATCAACGCGAGTCTCGGTACCGAGAAGCTCGACCTACATTTCAACCGGTTGTTTGCCGGCGGGGCGCACGGCAAGCGGCACCACCACAGCAAGGCGGATAACGTCTATATCGTCAAACGCGGCGAGGGCACGCTCACGCTTGAAGGCGAGAGCTACGTCGTCCGCGAGAACGACGTGATCTACATCCCCGCCGGCGTGGTCCATTCCCTTGCCAATCACGGCGACAAGCTGTTCGAGATTTTCGAAATCTACGCGCCGGCGGGACGGCAGTTCGATGTCGTACTGGACGAGTGAAGCGCCGACCTCAGCGGCTGAGAGATGACAGACACTAGAGGCGTCCTGTTTGTGCCTTACCAGAACACGCTCGGCTTGCTCGGCGTCGAGGACGCGCTGCGGGTCTGCGAGGAGGTCTACGCCATGCACGCGCGTGGCAGCGTGGCGTGGGCATCGCCGGCGAGTTTCAAGCTCGATGTGGCGGAGGGATTCAACAACCATTGGCACGTGAAGGCAGCCTTTCTCACGGAGGTCCCAACAACCGGTGTTCGCCTTTACAACTATTACGACGACGGGATGCGCAACACCATCGGCGACCTCGGCTGCACGCGCTATATCGTGCTGTCCGACCCGCACAGCGGCGCGCCGGTGGCGATTATCGACGAGCATTGGAGCTATGCTATCCGCAGCGCGGCGGCTGCGACACTCGCCTGCAAATGGTTGGGCCCGAGAAACCCGAAAGCTCTGGGCCTTATCGGCGTCGGCACGATGGGCACGAATTCGCTGCGGTGTCTTTGCACCATGTACAAATTCGAGGAGATCCGGTGCACCTCGCGCCGCCCCGAGACGCGGGCAGCGTTTGCGCGCAAATGGTCGCAGGCGCTCGGGATACCTGTCGTGCCCAAGGAGACGGTCGAAGACGTCGTGCGCGGCGCCGATATCGTGGTCGGCGGCACCACCTCGGGTGAGGTTGTCAGCCGCGAGCCTTGGCTCAAGCCCGGCACGACCTTCATCTCGCTGGCGCGACGCGAGCTCGATCCGGCCGGCTGGTCGAAGATGGATAAGGTCGTCGTCGACAGCTGGGAGTTCAATATGCTGCAACGCGAGTTCAAGCGCACCGTCGAGGCGGGGCTGTTCTCGCGCGAGAAGCTTTATGCCGAGATCCACGAATTGCTCTCGGGCGCGAAGAAGGGCCGCGAACGCGATGACGAGCGAATTCTTATCCACACGACGGGGCTGGTATCGCAGGACGTTGCGCTAGCCCACTTCTTGTATCAACGCGCGCTCGACAAGGGCTTGGGCCTTTGGTTGCCGAGCGCGCACGAATGAACGACGCCGAATTTCGTGCCAGCGTGGGTTGGCTTGTGGATTGCTGGGAAAGTTGACTGAACGAAACAAGAACCTAAGCTAATGTCGCTCCGACCGGCTGATTCGTCGCTATGGATCGGTGTCCTGCAGATTACCTGTAGCTGAGTCATCGCATGCGCTTCCCGCCGAGCTTCCTCGACGAGTTGCGTGCCCGCCTTCCGGTTTCGGAAGTTGTAGGCCGCAGGGTAAAGCTGAAAAAAGCGGGGCGTGAGTGGAAGGGCCTTTCTCCCTTCACCAAAGAGAAGACGCCCTCGTTCTTCGTCAACGATCAGAAGATGGCGTGGTTCGACTTCTCTTCCGGGAAGAACGGCAACATTTTTGATTTCGTGATGCTGACCGAGGGACTCACTTTCCCTGAAGCGGTCGAACGGCTCGCTGCGGAGGCTGGTGTACCACTCCCTAAGGTCTCGCCCGAAGACATAGCGCGCGAACAGCGGCAGCGAACTCTCTACGATGTTCTTGAACTCGCAGCCAAGTTTTTCCAGACGTCACTTGCATCCGCGAAGGGAGCGAGGGCGCGCGGCTATCTTAGCGACCGTGGAATTCAACCAGCGACACAGGTCGAGTTTCAGATGGGCTATGCGCCGGCGGATCGGTTTGCCCTCAAGGAACATCTCGGCGCGCAAGGTGTGCCCGTATCTGACATGATAGAAGCCGGGCTTCTGATTGCAGGTCAAGATATTCCTGTCCCATATGATCGGTTTCGTGATCGGATTATCATTCCCATTCATGATCAGCGTGGGCGGGTGATTGCGTTTGGCGGTAGAGCGCTGGACGATCAGGTCCAACCGAAATACTTGAACTCACCTGACACCGTATTGTTTCACAAGGGCTCAGTGGTCTTCAATTTTCACAGAGCACGCCGACCGGCCCATGATGATGGTTCAGTGGTGGTTGTCGAAGGCTATATGGATGCTATTGCCATCTATCAAGCTGGACTCAAGTGCGTCGTTGCTACAATGGGAACAGCGTTTACTGAGGCCCAAATCGCCACTCTTTGGCGATTATCGACCGAGCCCGTAGTATGCTTCGATGCCGATCCTGCAGGCATCTCCGCGGCGCATCGATCCATAGATCGAATTTTGCCGGCACTCAAAGTCGGACGAACCTTCCGATTTGCCTTTATTGAAAGCGGCAAAGATCCAGACGAGTTGATCCGCGAAAAGGGAATTGAAGCGTTTCGCTCTGTGTTAGGAGGCTCGCTCCCTCTATGGGACGTTTTGTGGGAACGAGAAACTAATGCAGACATCCGAACTCCTGACGCTCAGGCGGCTCTGGAGCAAAAGCTTTATGGCATCATCCGGACGATTACCGATACAGCGGTTCACAAGGCGTATTTCCGAATGTGTCGGCTGCAGCTGTTGGATCTTTTTTGGCAAGTTGCGAGGAAGTCACGCGCGCCCGCCCACTCAGGTCTGATAAATCGCGAGCTCAAAGCACCGCAAGATAGAGTTCAGAAAGTGCTGCTCGGTCTCCTTGTGCATTATCCAGATCTTGTTGACGAAAAATCCGATGAAGTGTCTGCGGTGCATTTTGCTCCGCGGTTTGAGGAATTTCGTAAAGCGTTGTGTGATCTGCTGATCATGCAGAATGAGGTATCGGTTCAAATAATTTATTCACACTTGAAACCAGCGTTTTATGAAGTGCTCGAGGAAGTGCACGGCGAAAGTACTGAACACCGTCGATGGGGGCACCGCTTATTAGAGATGTTCCCAATTGTGAAGGCTGACCCTCCACGTGAATTTATTTCTGAATGTATCGACCATTTCGTCCATGTCTTGCGGGTCGAGCAGACGGCCCAAGACATCGAGTACCTTCGGGAATTATGCTCAGTTCCGTCCGAAGCGGACGGCGCGACCGAAAGGTTGTTGGAGTTGGTCAGAGACATCCAGCTACAACGCGAACTCATCCACAACAGGGACGCTTTCCTTGCGGAGGAGGCAATGAACATCAGGAGGGTATGGGGGCCCTCGCAGTGGAGTATGGCGGCGTAAAACTCTAGAGTCCCTTGAAGGAATCGCCTTGCATCGGCAATGGCATTCCTTACTTAAGGAACTCAGAGACGCGGAACAGGCTCTGGGCCAGGATCCCTCCGAGGCCAACTATTCCTGGTTACAGGATGTGAAGGCTCGGCTGGGGCTGCTCGACGGAACCGAGGCGCTGATCGAGGGTTTTGGAGCCTCCTCGGGCCGGCCGGTTCGGTCTCTATGAACGCTGGGAAGCCAAGGGGTGCCCGGAGGTGGAACCGGAGCTAAGCCTTTGGCTTTCTGTTGTAATGGAGGCTTAATCGGGGCTTAAGCGGGCTCCGGCGACACTCGGCGGGTGCGAATCGAGGCAGTTGGGGACGGATCAGGGCCCCTGCCCCGACGGGCCGTTCGATTCTTCCCGCATAGGGTAGAGGGGTAGCGTGATCGACGGTCCCCGGAGGGGAGCGTCTCCAGGAGAGGACGTATGGCGAGCAAGACCAAGGCAGCGCAAAAAGAGAAAGAAAAGGAGGAGGCGCCCGAGAAGGAGGCCTCCGAAACTCCGGACACGCCGCTGCCGTTGCTCGACCTCTCCGACGCCGCGGTCAAAAAGCTCATCCGCTCCGCCAAGAAGCGCGGCTACGTCACCCATGACCAGATCAATTCGGTGTTGCCCTCCGAGGAGGTCAATTCCGAGCAGATCGAGGATGTGCTGGCCATGTTCAGCGAGATGGGCGTGAACGTGGTCGAAACCGAGGAGCCGAGCGAAGAAGGCGAAGAGGCGCGCGAAGAGGCCGACGAAGAGGCCGAGAGCGAGGGCGGCGAGCTGGTCGAGGTGCAGCAGAAGGTCCCGGCCAAGACCGAGGCCAAGGAGCCGGCCGAACGCACCGACGATCCAGTGCGCATGTATCTGCGCGAAATGGGTTCGGTTGAGCTGCTCTCGCGCGAAGGCGAGATCGCGATCGCCAAGCGCATCGAGGCCGGCCGCGAAGCGATGATCGCTGGGCTGTGCGAAAGTCCGCTGACCTTCCAGGCCATCATCATTTGGCGCGACGAGCTCAACGAGGGCAAGGTCTTCCTGCGCGACATCATCGATCTTGAAGCGACTTATGCCGGTCCCGACGCCAAGGCGATGCCGGCGCCGGTGATCGGCCCCGATGGACAGCCGATCGCGGCAGCAGGGGCGGCGGCTGCTGCCGGCAGCGCCTCTGTGCTGGCGCAGACGCCCGCGCCGCCGGCCGCGCCCGCGGGGGCCACCCCGTTCAAGGGAGCGCCCGAGCGTGCCAACGGCGAGGAAGGCGAAGCCGGCGAGGCTGCGCCCGGCGAAGGCGATTTCGACGACGACGATATGGAGAACTCGCTCTCGCTTGCCGCCATCGAGGCCGAACTCAAGCCCAAGGTGGTCGAGACCTTCGACAATATCGCCGACGCCTACAAGCGGCTGCGCCGCCTGCAGGACCAGGACATCCAGAACAAGTTGCGCAACGATTCGCTCTCGCCCGCGCAGGAGCGCCGCTACAAGAAGCTCAAGGACGAGATCATCAGCGAAGTGAAGTCGCTGCGGCTCAATCAGGCGCGTATCGATGCGCTGGTCGAGCAGCTTTACGACATCAACAAGCGTCTGGTCGGTTACGAGGGCCGCCTGATGCGGCTCGCCGAGAGCCACGGGGTGGCACGCGAGGATTTTCTCAAGAATTACCAGGGCTCAGAGCTCGATCCGCGCTGGCTCAACCGCGTGTCCAAACTGAGCGCGAAGGGCTGGAAAAGCCTCGTCGCTCGCGACAAGGACAAGGTCAAGCAGCACCGCCACGAGATCCAGATGCTCGCGGGCGAGACCGGGCTCGAGATCGGCGAGTTCCGCAAGATCGTGCAGATGGTGCAAAAGGGCGAACGCGAGGCGTATCAGGCGAAGAAGGAGATGGTGGAGGCGAACCTGCGCCTCGTCATCTCGATCGCCAAGAAATACACCAACCGCGGCCTGCAGTTCCTCGACCTGATCCAGGAAGGCAATATCGGGCTGATGAAGGCGGTCGATAAGTTCGAGTATCGCCGCGGCTACAAGTTCTCGACCTATGCCACGTGGTGGATCAGGCAGGCGATCACGCGCTCGATCGCCGACCAGGCGCGGACCATCCGCATTCCCGTGCACATGATCGAAACGATCAACAAGATCGTGCGCACGTCGCGCCAGATGCTCAACGAGATCGGCCGCGAGCCCACGCCCGAGGAGCTTGCCGAAAAGCTCGGCATGCCGCTCGAGAAGGTCCGCAAGGTGCTCAAGATCGCCAAGGAGCCGTTGTCGCTGGAAACGCCAATCGGCGACGAGGAGGACTCCCATCTCGGCGATTTCATCGAGGATAAGAACGCGATCCTGCCGATCGATGCCGCGATTCAATCCAATTTGCGCGAAACCACGACCCGCGTTCTGGCGTCATTGACGCCGCGCGAAGAGCGCGTGTTGCGCATGCGCTTCGGCATCGGCATGAACACCGACCACACCCTGGAAGAGGTTGGCCAGCAGTTCTCGGTGACGCGCGAGCGCATACGCCAGATCGAGGCCAAGGCGCTGCGCAAGCTCAAACATCCGAGCCGGTCGCGGAAGCTGCGCAGCTTCCTGGACAACTGACGCCCCAGGCCGTTGGGCTCTGTCGGTCGAGAAAACTGCCTACATTGCTGAATTCAGCGCGTGCGAGGTTCGCTTAGCGCGCTAAACGGTCTCGCCTCCTCCAAGGCCCGGCTTGCGCGCAGAACGAGCGCGTCCGCACCGATCGCGCCGACGATTTGCAGGCCGATCGGGAGCCCGGTGCGTGTCAGGCCGCAGGGAATGGAGGCCGCTGGCTGCTGCGTCAGGTTGAACGGATAAGAGAAAGGCGACCAATCCGTCCACGCCTCGCCCGAATCTCCTGATGGCGGGACGACATGACCCACGTCGAAAGCCGGCAGCGGCATGGTCGGCGTCAACAGCAGATCATAGCGCTCGAAGAAGCGGGCAAACGCAATATGCAGTTCCGCGCGCTTGAGCTGCGCGCGGATATAGTCAGCGACGGATGTCTTGAGCCCCTGCGCCGCGGCAGCGACAAGGGCTGGCTCGGCCTCCTTGCCAACCCGCTCGCCATAGGGTTGCAAGAGCGTCGCGAACGAGGACCACCACAACGTGTTCCAGGTCGCGATCGGGTCGCCGCCAATCTCCGGATCGGTTTCATCAATGTGAGCGCCGAGCTCCGCGAGCACCTGCACCGCCGAGGTCACCGCCCCCTCGACTTCCGGGTCGATGCGCGTGGCGTATCCGAGGCGCGGCGAGTATGCGATCCGCATGCCTCGCACGCCGTTGTCGAGGCCGATGCGAAAATCGGGCGCAGGTGACGTCCAGGCGTAGACGTCGCGTATGTCGGGAGCAGCGATGATCGTCAGCGCCAGCGCCGCATCCGCAACCGACCGTGTGAGACAGCCGACATGCGCAAGCGTTCCGAGCGGCGAGGTCGGCCATGCCGGCACGCGTGCGCGCGTTGGCTTGATGCCGTAGCAGCCGGTGAATGCGGCGGGGATGCGGATCGATCCGCCGCCGTCGGTTCCGAGGTGGATGTTGCCCATGCCGAGAACGACGGCCGCCACGGCACCGCCGGAGGAGCCTCCCGGCGTTTTGCGCGTGTCCCACGGATTGCGCGTCACGCTGGTCAATGGGCTATCGGTGACGGCTTTCCAGCCGAACTCGGGCATTGCGGTCTTGCCGATGATGATCGCGCCTTGCTCGCGCAACCGGGCAACCGCCGGCGCGTCGTGCGTTGCCGGCGCATCCGATGTGAGTTTTGACCCGAAGCGGGCGGGCATGCCGGCGACGAGTACGTTGTCTTTGATGCCAGCCGGCACGCCATCGAGGAGTCCCCTGGGCGCGCCAGCCATCCAGCGAGCCTCGGAGTCCTTCGCGCTTCTGAGGGCAGTGTCGCGATCCACCCAGCAATAGGCGTTCACAACGTTGTTGTGCCGATCGATTTGATCGAGCACGGCACGAAGCAGCTCGAGCGGCGAGACCTCTTTGCGTCGATAGCGAGCGAGCAATTCGGCAACCGACAAGAAGGCGATGGCATCCTTTGGCGCTTCGGTTATGATGCGAGGTCCTCCGTTCGTATCAGATCGTACCCCACCAATAGCACAATGTGGCCGCGGGCCCTGCGGGCTTGGAAGTAAGCCCATCCGGAGGAGGGAGGAGGCCATGACAAATCGCCGGCAATTCCTGAACCTGACGCTTGGGCTTCCTTTTTCCTCGGGAGGAGTTTGGCTCGGGTCGGATCGGCTGCGGGCGCAAGAACCGTGGCCGACGCGCACGATCACGCTCGTGGTCCCGTTCCCGCCCGGCGGCGTCGCCGACTTCGCGGCTCGCCCCCTCGCCGCCCATTTGTCCGAAACGTTGGGACAGAAGGTCGTCGTCGAGAACAAAGGTGGAGCGGGAGGCGGGATCGGGCATGCTTTCGTCGCGCGTGCGGAGCCCGACGGTTACACGATCATGACGGCGCTGCCTTCGCTTGCCGTCATTCCCGAAGGCAACCGCTTGCAGGGCAAGCCGGTCCCCTATGAGATGGACCAATTCGTGCCGCTCGCGCGCATGTTGGCTGATCCGCCCATCCTGGCGGTGAGAAACTCATCCCCGTGGAATTCATTGGACGAGTTCATCGCGGCGGTTAGAGCAAACCCGGCCCGCATACCCTATGGTACGTCCGGGCATCTGGGCACCGTCCATCTGGCGATGGAAATGTTTCTCAACGCGGCTCAGCTCAAGATGGTCCACGTGCCGTATCAGGGCGGCGGCCCTTCGTTCAACGCGCTCCTGTCGGACCAAGTGCCAGTGGTTCCGACGCTCGAGTCGACCGCCAAAGGCCAGATCGATGCCGGAAACATCCGCATCCTGGCGCAATGGGGCACCGAACGGCTGCCGAGCTTTCCGCACGCGCCGACGCTGCAGGAGGCCGGATATCCGGAGGTCGTCTACATCCTTTGGACCGGCGTGTTTGCGCCGAAGAATACGCCGGCGCACGTGACGCGCATTCTGCGCGATGCGATCCGCCCGTTCATGCAGGACCAAGCCGTCGTCGAGCGTTTCGCAAAAGCCGGAAGCCAGGTCTCCTATCTTGATGGGCCGGAATTCGCGCGCTTCCTGGAGTCCGACACCGATCGCCTGCTCAAGGTGGTGCGCAAGATTGGCCTGTCGTAGCGCTGAGCGCACGTTCTGAGAAAAATTTCGCCCGGCAGAGCCGGGCGAAACCGTTTTGGTAAAGGAGCGGAGCTAGACGCACCACCTGCGGCCATAGAGCGCCTGCAGCTTTGCCCAGGCCTCTGGATAAGAGTTGGCGTATGCCACTGCTCGCCAGCCAGGGCCCCAGGGGCCGTTAATGTCGTTGCGCCAAATCTTGCAGTCACCATAGCCCCAGCGCACCACAACCCACGGCGGCTGCACCACCCGGGCATCCGCCGCCGGTATGACGGCGAGGGCGAGCAAGACCGTGGCGAGGGCGAGCGTTACGCGTTTCATCGAAAATCTCCCGTGCAATCATTGCGATCGTCGGAAACAAGGGTCCACCGACGGGCGCGAGTATAGTTGGCTCGGCAAATTATGCTAGCCAACCGGCGAGGCTGCTGCTGCCGCGGATGGTATTATTTTCCAACTATCCCAGTCCCGCCGAGGGCCGAGCCGGGCCGGCAACGACGTCTCGCGCTCTGCTCGAACTGTCCTCAAGCTATCCCTGCGGCCGAAATCCGAAGGTGCGCTCGAAGCGTTCGGTGTAGGCCGGCCAGACCTGCGGATTGACGATCCGAGGCGGGCGTTTGCCGTCGAGCGTCATGACGAGTTGCTCGGCGGCGATGCGGCCCATATTGGCGCGCGCCTCCCGCGTCATGCCCGCGGTATGCGGTGTCGCGATCACGTTGTCGAACTCCAGGAGCGGATGGTCGGCCGCGGGCGGCTCCTTGTCCCACACGTCGACGCCGGCGCCTGCGATCTTTTTCGACCGCAGCGCCTCGGCGAGCGCCCGCTCATCGTGGATGAAGCCCCGCGCCGTGTTGATGAAATAGGCGTGCGGCTGCATCAGCGCGAACTCGCGCGTGCCGATCATGCCGCGCGTTTCCTCATCGAGCGGGCAGTTGATCGATACGAAATCGGCGCGCTGCAACAGCTCGTCGAGGCTGACCTTGACCGCGCCTCGCGCGGCGATCGTTTTCTCGTCGAGATAAGGATCGCAGGCGATGACCTGCATGCCGAACAGCCCGCGGCAAAGCATGGCGATGCGGCGCCCGACATTTCCGATACCGACGATGCCGATGGTGCGTCCTTTGAGATCGTTGCCCATGAAGGCATTACGATCCCGCATCGTGCCGCGCCGCAAGGCGTGGTTGGTCTGCACGATCTGCTTCGAGAGCGCGAGCACCATGGCAAGGACGTGCGACGCCACCGCCTCGGCGTTGCCGCCGGTCTGGTTGACGACGAGCACGCCGGCCTGGGTGCAATCCTTGACATTGACGGTGTCGAAACCGGCGCCGTTGGTGGAGACGACGAGCAGGTTGGGCATGCGCCCCAGCAATTCGCCTCGGGCATAGAAGCGCGGATTGAGCTCGTCGCGTGACGAGCCGATCTGATAGGCGTGCGCGGCCGCCAGGATAGGCGCCGCAGCGTTGTCGGCGGTCTCGTTCTCGAGCTTGTCGAGCCGTATTTCGGGCCGCTGCGCTATGATTTCGAAATAGCAGGGATGCGCGACATAGCGCACGTAGAAAACGCGCTTCACGTTCTCTTTCATTGTTTTTTGAAGTCCCTCGACCGCTGTTGGTGACTGCAGACGCGCGACCGCTTACGCGCGCTTGAACGCGGGCATGACGTCCTTCGCGAACCAGGTGAGTTGCTCTTTGAATTCCTTGGGTGGCATGCCCTCGGCCCAATGGATCATGAAGTTTTCGAGCCCCGGATATTTGTCAGCCACCGACTTGATGCCGTCGATCACATGGCCCGGCGGGCCGCAGAACCACGCCTTTTGCGCAACGCCGTCGCGCAGCGACGGCACGCCGGCCGGCGCTCCGGGCGTGCCCCAGGTGCGCCCGTGCTCGTCGGCGTAGCGCACGAACCCGAATGGCGCAAACCACTTGAAGCGTTCGTCGTGCGCCGGCTCGAGCCGGCGGACGGCTTCCTCTTGGGTGTCGGCAAGGTATATGCCGGCTCCCCAGATCATGTCTTCGCCGAGCTTTTTGCGGCGGCCTTGCCGTTCGCATGCGTCGTGATAGGCACGCACGACGTCGTCCAAAATCTTCTGTCCGTTGAGCGTGACCATCGCCTTGAGCCCGTAGCGCGCCATGAGCTCGATCGTCTTGCCGCTGGCGATCGGCATCCAGATGTCGACCGGCAAATGCTTGGGCCGGGGTACCACGGTAATGTCCTTGAGGCGGTAGCCGCGATATTCGACCGGCGGCGGACATTCGTAGTATTTGCCCTTGTGATGGAAGGCATCTTCGTTGAAACACTTGAGAAGGAGTTCGAGCTGCTCCTCGAACAATTCGCGATTGGCTTGCGCGTCGAGGAGCGGTGCGCCGAACGTTTCCACCTCGCGCGTATGATAGCCGCGACCGACCCCCATGATGATGCGCCCGTCGGTAACGATGTCGGCCATCGCGTAGTCCTCGGCGAGGCGGATCGGGTGCCACATCGGCAGAATATTGAAGGCGCAGCCGAACTTGAGCCGCTGGGTTTGCGTCGCGAGCCACAATCCGAGCTGGATCAGGTTGGGCAGGCACTCGTAACCCTCCCGCTGGAAGTGATGCTCGGCCGTCCACAACACGTCGTAGCCGAGGCGGTCCATCAATTGTGCGATTTCGCGGGCCGTGGCGAAGACTTCCCGCAACCGTTCGGCTGAGTAGCGCCGTTCATTGGCCGGCGTGCCGGACCGACCGATATTGTCGAGCTCGATCTGTCCGACATAGAGCACGTGGAAGTTTCTGATCATCGCGTTAATCCCGCCACTTGATCGAGCATCCCATGCTTGCGGTCTGCTCCAGCGGGCCACGGCCGGTCTCTGCCACTTGCATCATCGCCTCGAACAGCTCCCGCCGCGCGCCCGGCACGAGGCGCGTACGCGAGGCATCGAGCCGGCCACGATATTGCAGCTCGTCATTGCTGTTGAACCCGAAGAAATCGGGAGTGCATTGCGCGCCGTAAGCGCGCGCGACCTCTTGCGTTTCATCAATCACGTAGGGGAAGCCGAAGTCGTGCTCCTGCGCGAATCGCTTCATGTTGTCGAAGGAATCCTCGGGATAAGATTTGGTGTCGTTGGGCATGATCGCGATCGTGCCGATACCGATGCCTTTGAGCGCATTCGCTTCCGTCACCAAGCGGTCGATCACCGCCCGCACATAAGGGCAATGATTGCAGATGAAGGTGATGAGTGTGCCCCTGCGACCGCGCACGTCGGCGAGTGTATAGGTCTTGCCGTCCACGCCTTTGAGCTTGAAGTCCCGCGCCCTCCAGCCAAAGTTGCAGATGCTTGCCGCGCTTAACGCCATCGCACCTCTCCAGGAATATTCGGATCAGCTCACCTGCGCTGAGATCACATGCGGGGCAACGACGAACCAGCGCATATCGCCTATGCCAGGCCCTCGACGATGCGCAGATCGCGATCGGCCGCTTTGCCGAACACTTTCAGCGCCGCCTGATACCCCTCGCTATCATGCGCGGCCATGGCTTTGTCGACGCTGTCGAATTCGATCACGACCACACGCTGGGCGACCCCCGACTCATAGGCTTTTGCGGCGTTGCCGCGCGCTAGAAAACGTCCGCCGCCGGCGGCGATTGCGGGTCCCGCGAGCTTGGCGTAGGCCGCCAATGCATCCGGATTGGAAATTGATCGATAGAACGCGATCCAATACGCTTTTGCCATTGTGACCTCCCTTGCCGCTGATGCCGTTTGCACTTGAATGCAGGAGCTTAGCGGATCGCGGCGACGCTCACAAAGGCCGCCGTGCGTCACCGGAAAGCGAGTAGGAACCGCTGTCAGGCCGTTAGGGTCTGCAACGCTCAACCGAGCAGACGCAATGTCCGGCCTCGCGCATTGGCGGCGCGGCTGTTTCTTTTTGCGCTGGCCGCGCTAGGATTGCCGCAACGGGCTCGCGGAGTTGCGCATGAAAACCTTCCTGGCATTGATCGGTGTTCTCGCCATACTCGCGGCCATCGCCGCCGCGGTGTTTTTCTTCGGCGGTTTTTACAGTGTTGCTGCGACAGTCGACGATCCGCCCTCTGTCAAATGGGCGCTGGTCCAGGTCCGCTTGGCCTCGATCAGGCGGCATGCGACGGAGACGCCTACAGCATCGCTCGAGGATCCTTCGATGGTGCAGGCCGGCGCGCGCGCCTTTTCCGAGCGCGGCTGTGTCAATTGCCACGGCGCGCCCGGCGTCAACTGGGCCAAATTCTCCGAGGGCTTGCGTCCCGATCCGCCCGATCTCAAGGATCTCGTCAACGACCGCAGGCCGCAAGATCTGTTCTGGGTTGTCAAGAACGGCATTCACATGACCGGCATGCCGAGCTTCGGTCTCGTCGAGGTGCCGGACCAGGAAATCTGGACGATCGTCGCCTTCCTCAAGAAACTGCCGAATGTGTCGGAGGCGGATTTCAAGGCGTGGTCCGGGAAACCTTGAGCGCGCGCGTGGCGCCTCAAGCGATCTCGACGATTTCGGCTTGCGAGTTCGCGACCTCTACCATGTCGCCGACTTCTTTTCCGAATAATGCTCGCGCCAGCGGCGAGACGTGCGAGACCGTCCCGTGCGCAGGATCGGCCTCGTCCTCGCCGACGATGCGGAAGGTCTGACGGCGCCCGCCGTCGCGCACGATGCTCACGGTCGCGCCGAAATGGACCTTGCTCCGATCGTTGGGTTCAGGGACGAGCTGCGCGCTCGCTCGGCGGGCGGTCCAATAGCGCAGGTCGCGCGCGGCGCGCGCGCGCGCGGCGCGGTCATTCGCTGCATGCGCGGCAGCGTGCTCTTGCTGGAGGCGCGCAACTTCGGCCTCGATGCGCGCAAGCCCCTCGGCAGTCACGAGATTGGGATGCGGAGAAATGGGCCGATCTGGCAACTCCTCGACCGCATCCTCCAAGTCTTTGACGAATGCTCTACTCATGATCACGCGTTCTTTTTGATTAGGTGTTGACCTCTAGTATCCGCCGGGCCCGGTGAGCTGGCTCGCTGCTTAACTCGCTGCTTAATATGGGATATCGAGAGCCATATGGGAACGCTCCATGACGGAACTCGATGCGTCGCGGGAGCGCGATTGGACTGGAACTATTCCACAGGAAAAAAGTTCAATTTGATCGGGTACCGTCGACACCGGCGATTTGGACGCTGGTGGCGGCAATGCGGGCGTTTCGGGAGGATACGATGCGCAAGGCGTGGATCACCGCTGGGCTCGCATTGATGCTGTCGTGCGTCGGCTCGGCCGTGCCGGCGCAGACGACGCCGCAACAGCCACAAGACGTGCTGACGCCTGCGCCGAAGCTCAACCTGACGCTGGAGCAGCGTCATACGATCAGGGAATTCGTCAAAGACATGAAGCCCGACGCCGCCGACGTCAAGATAGAGATTGGCGATCCCATCCCGCAAGGCATCAACCCGCGACCGATGCCGAGCGACGTAGCTCAGAAGGTGCCGCAGGTGAAGAGCCACAGATTCTTCCTCACCGCGCAGCAAATCGTGATCGTCGACCCCAAGGACAATAAAGTCGCCGACGTCATCAAACTCGGCACGGATTGAGCTGCCATCACGAGCGGCGCTCAGAGCATCTCGCCGATATCCCGCCTTTCATCCGCGCGTGAGATAACGCTTGGGCAGCATTACGTGGATGCCTTTGTTGCCGTTGACCACCTGCGTCACGCGCACATCGGCCGCGAGGCTCGCCAATGAGTAGGCTTGGTAGCGGTCGAGGCCCGTACGCGCGCAAATGAGGTCGAGCATCTGTCGCAGCGCAATCACCACGCAATCGTCGAGGTCGGGGTCGAATGCCATCGTGATCACATGCATCGGCGTTTCGGCCATCGGCCATTCGAGCCGCATGTCCTCGCGCAACGTAAGCCGGAAGGTGCCGGTCAATCCCGTCTCGACGGCGGTGACGCAGACCTCGCCGTCGCCCTGAACGCCGTGCCCATCGCCAACGGAGAACAGCGCGCCGGGAACGAAGATGGGCAGATAAAGCGTGGTGCCGGCGACGAGCTCTTTGTTATCGAGATTGCCGCCGTTCTTGCGCGGCGGCGCGGTCGAGATCATGCCCCAGGCGGGCGGGGGCGCTGTGCCCATCACGCCGAAAAACGGCGCCAGCGGAACCTCCTGTCCCCACGGAAGCCGCCAGCACTTGCGCGCGCGGTCGAGTACGACGTGGATGTGGCGGTTCTCCGCGAAATCGTCGGGCAAAGCGCCGGCGAGCGGACGCACGGAGTTGTAGCCCCAGTCGTAGAATACCTCGATCTCCTCGATGTCGACCTGGAGCACTTGCCCAGGTTGCGCGCCCTTGATCGCAACCGGTCCGGTCAAGATATGCGGCCCCAACTGGCGCGTCACCTTTTGGTGAATGGCGGGAAGCGCGGGCGGCACTTTGAGCGGCGCCGTCGGCATGAGCTCGGGGCCGCCCGAGACGCTGGAGATGGTCAACCGCTCGCCGCTGTCGATAGTCACTCGCGGCGGCAGCCGCGCGTCGAAATATCCCCAGTGCACATTGTCGGGTCTGGGTTCGAGATGAATGGGCATCGCTATTGGTCCTCGCAGGGTGTTACAGCGCGGCGATTGTCTTGACTTCGATGAGGAACGGCTCCTGCACGAGGCGGTCGACGATCAGCAGCGTGTTGGGCGGATAGGCGCCGCGCGGAAAGAGCCGAGGAAATTCGCGCAGCCGATAGGCCATGAACTTCGCGATGTCCTGCGAATGGACGAGATAGGTCGTGAACTCGACCACGTCGGTAAAACTCGCGCCCTGCGATTTCAGCGCGATCTCGATGTTGGCAAACACCCGTCGGCACTGCCCATCGAAGTCGTCGGCGCCAACGAGCTTGCCGCTGGAATCGGTTGCCACCTGCCCGGCGATGAACAGCAGCTCGGATGCCTTGACGCGCGAGATCTGCGAATATTGACCAAGCGGCTTGCCCAGCGCGTCGGGGTTCGCGATCGTAATTTCAGACATGGTGGCTCCTCATAGCGTTGTGGGTCGCATCTCACGCAATAGAAATGACCGGCAGCAAGAGATGCGAGGGATATTTGGGGTCGTGATAAATCTTGTGCAGCACGGTCTTGCTGCTGCAGATGTGGTAAGGAATGTATTCCACATTGGTAGCGCCGCCGACGCCGGTTGCGACGTCGAGGCTCGCAATTTCAACGCAGATACGGTGGCCCCGCTTGAACTCATTGGCGGTCGCCATGATCTCGATAGCGTATTCGTTGATCTCGTCGGGAGCGACGGGTTTGCGGGCGGCGCGGGTGAGCGGATGCCATGGCCGGCCGGGCAGCGATCGTTTTGCATCGATTGCGCGGTGGGACGCCTTGAGCCAGCCGCGGGTGAGTTCCCGTTCGTGCAGGCGCGAAATGTCGCGCTCGCCTTCGCGCGCGGTCTGCACGCCCACGTCCGGACCGATGTCCTTGAGAATGACGATCCAATTAGTGTCGTCCTGGTCGATCGCCGCGTAGAGATGAAGCACGCTCGGGCCGGCGATGGTGACATCTTCGGCCAATGGGTCGCTGAGATAACGCAGCTTTTGAATACGGTTGGTCAGGCTCGCCGGCATTTGCACGAAGGCATCGGGCGCCTGGTAATCGTCCGCGCTCGACGGCACAAACGGCTCGGTGGTGAGCCGCTCCCAGCCGCGCAGATAAAACTTGATCCACTGCGTCTGTGGGGGCGGCCAATCACTGGCGCTGCGCCATTCATTGGCGCCCATGACCCAGAATCGCACCGGTGGTTCGTTTAGGATTCCAGTGTCGATTCCTTTGAGCCACTGGTCGTACCAGCGCAGCATTTCGTCGTGGAACGCCTTGACCGGCCGGTCGAGATGGGCAGGCCCGGCAAGCAGCAGCTTCTTGTGCGCAGTCTTGAGATTGCGAAACCAGTTCTGCGCCCCGTTGAGATGCGTCTTATACGTGTAGCCGTACCAGCCCGAGCCGGTATAGGTCGGGATGTCGATCTTCGAGAATTCCGCGTCGCTTTTTTCGACCGCCGCCTCCTTGTCGTAGGGATCGATGAGAATGTCGAAAAAGACCGGGAAGTGTTGCCCCTTGAGCGCCAGCACGTTGTAGACGTGCGGGTACATCTTGAAGTCGGGATTGGCGATCGCCTCCTGCCACAACTTTTCCCGTTCCGGAGGCAACGGCTTCGGCTGCCCTTTCTGCTGGTGGGCCGCGGCATAGACCTGCAGCAGGAAGCGAAAGAGGTGGATCACGCCGCCGGGATATTCGTCGCGGAAGCCGCCGGCTTCGCCATAGGCACCGCGCGGATCGAAGGGAAAGGTCGCTTTCAGATGCGGCGGGTTGAGCTTCGCAGCCATGAACTGCTCGGCGCCGAAGCCGGAAATGCCGACCATGCCGACATTGCCGTCGCACCACGGCTGCGCCGCGACCCATTCGATGAGGTCATAGCTGTCGAAGGCGCGCGAGCCGCCGCTTTCCGATTTGCCGATGCCGCGCGGATTGCCGATCACGTGCACATAGCCGCGCGAGACGAAAAAACGAGTGTCACCGGCCTCCGCCGGGCCGGTCCATAACATCGACCACGCCGGATGCGTCAGGGAGGCCTGGGCGGGTTCGGGGCCCTGCAGGTCCTTGTTGTGGATCGAGAAGGCGAGCAGCGCAGGCAGCCTGTCCGTCGTCTCGGGACGATAGATGTCGATCGCAATCTTGACGCCGTCGCGCATCGGCACAAGCACGTCCTTCTCCGCGATCATGCCGGAATAGGTCGGCGCGCGGTCATAGTCGACTGGCGCGCGATGGCCGGATAGCGCGAGACGCAAGGCCGTCGGTTGCGACATTTCCTCCCCGCGATCCGAGCCGGCAGATTCGTGATCTTCGAGCCTTGGTCGCCATCCCGCAAGACGCAATTCGAAAAGCGGGCATCTGTGGTCACGGCGCAGCAGCTATGCAGGCTTTGCGTCCGATTGGGGTTGCTCGCGCTCGAGTGGCTTGGCAAGGAAGGCCCGAAAGGACGCCGCAAAGAAGCGTCGGGGAAAACGCCCAGATCATGCCGAGGTTCGGAACAGTTCACGCCGGGGTGGAGTCCCCCTTCGCCTGGCTGCGGCTGACCGCCGCCGTGGTGCTCTCCACCATCGGCAGCGTCGGCACGTGGTCGGTGCCGGTCGTGCTGCCGCCAGTGCAGGCGGCGTTCGGCGTCGCCCGCGGCGACGCTTCGCTACCGTTCACGCTTGCGATGATCGGCTTTGCCTTGGGCGGTGTGGTGATGGGCAAACTCACCGACCGGTTCGGCATCGTGGCCCCCGTCCTGTGCGGCGTGAGCGCGCTCAGCACTGGCTACATTGCCGCCGGCTTCGCGCCCAATCTCATGCTGTTTGCGCTCGCGCACCTCCTGATCGGGCTCGGCACCTCCGCGACGTTCGGCCCGTTGATGGCGGATACATCGCAATGGTTCATCCGTCGCCGCGGTATTGCCGTCGCCATTGTGTCCAGCGGCAATTATATCGGCGGCGCGATCTGGCCGCCCCTCCTGCACCACTTGGTCACGGTCGAGGGTTGGCGGGCGACCCATATCGGGGTCGGCGCCTTATGTCCGCTCGTCATGCTGCTGGTTTTGCCGATGTTGCGACGACGCGCACCGAGCGATGGCGGTGCAGTGGCGGATGCATTGATCGCGGGGGCGCAGCGTGGGCCGGGCCTCTCGGCCAACGCGCTGCAGGCGGCGTTGTGCGTAGCTGGTGTCGCCTGTTGCGTGGCGATGGCGATGCCGCAAGTCCATATCGTCGCCTACTGCGGGGATCTCGGCTACGGCGTTGCCCGTGGCGCCGAGATGCTGTCATTGATGCTGGGCTTCGGCATCTTCAGCCGCATCGGGTCGGGTTTCGTTGCCGACCGCATCGGCGGCGTGGCGACGCTCGTTCTAGGCTCAGCGCTGCAGGGCGTGGCGCTGTTGCTTTATCTTCTCTTCGACGGCTTGGCGTCGCTCTACGTGATCTCGGCGCTGTTCGGGCTGTTCCAGGGTGGCATTGTGCCGATGTATGCCATCATCGTGCGCCAGTATTTCTCGCCACAGGAAGCGGGCACGCGACTTGGCATCGTGCTGATGGCGACGCTATTCGGCATGGCGCTCGGCGGCTGGCTGTCCGGCGCACTCTTCGATCTGACCGGCTCCTACCGCGCCGCCTTCGCCAACGGCCTGATCTGGAACCTGCTGAACATATCGATTGCGCTGTGGCTGCTTATGCGCGCCGCGGGCGGGCCGCGCGTCGATGAGGCGGCGCTAGTCTTTGCTCGCCACAGGAGGGACGGGCACCGCTGACTGGAGCGCCACCTGCTGGCTCAACGCCAGCGATTGCGGTCACGCCGATCACCAGGCCGCGCATGGCCTGTCGGCGCGGTTCATTGTTGCGCATTGTAGTCCTCGCGCGGCTGGTTCGCGATCCTGATCAGCAACTCGGCATCCTGGCGGTCCCGCTCGAGGAATTGAGCGAATTCCTCAGGCGTTCCGGGCGCCGCTAGCACCGCTTGCTTCTCGAGATACTCGATGAATTTTGTCTCCCGGTAAAGCTTTACGAATTCGCTGTTGAGTCTGTCCACGATTGGCTGCGGCACTCCGCGGGGAGCAGCTAATCCCCACCAGCCGAACGGCGGGAAATCGATGCCGGCCTCGGCGAGAGTGGGTATCTCGGGCAAGAGCGGTGAGCGACGGGCGGCCGCGACCGCAAGCGCCTTGATCTTGCCGGTCCCCAGCAAGCCCAGGAAATTTCCCAATCCCATCTTGGCGACCTGGAGCTCGCCCGCGACGAGCGCCTGCGCGATCGGCCCCCCGCCGCGATAAGGGACGCCCACGATATTTACGTTCCAGGTCTGGTTCATCCACTTCAAGAACATCTCCGGATTGGAACCGGGCCCAAGCGTGCCGTAATTGAGCGCCGCCGGATGCGCCTCGGCATAGGCCTTGAGCTCGGCCGGCGTGCTGACGTTGAGCGAGCTGCTCACGAACAATCCCTCGACCAGGAGGTAAAGATTGGTAATCAGCGTGAAATCCCGCTGCGCGTCATAGGGCAGTTTGTTGAAGAGCAGCGGATTGATCGACAACGTATTGTGGTAGACGAGGCACAGCGTATAGCCATCGGGCGCCGCCTGCGCGCAGGTCTGCGCTCCTGGGATGCCGCTCGCCCCACCCCTGTTCTCGATTACGAAGGACTGGCCCAGGCGTGGCGCCAATTCATTCGCAGTGGCACGCATGATGACATCGGTCACGCTGCCTGCCGCGATCGGCACGATCACCCGAATGGGGCGCTCCGGATAGGTCTGCGCGTTCAGCGCAGGTCCCCAGGGTGTCAGCACGAGCGCGATGCCCGCCGAGGTCAGGATGCCGAAGAGTCGACGAGAGCCTCGCGTCATGTGTTGGCTTTCTCGAAAGACAGGCGCTGTCGCCGGCTTTATTTGAGTTGATCCGCGACCTTCTCGATGCCGGCCTGTACGCAGGCTTCGTCCTTTTCGCCGCCGGGAGCGCCGGAGACGCCTGCTGCGCCGATCACCTCGTCGCCGCTCTTGATGGGCAGCGCGCCGCGCCCGGTGGTGAAGCCGGTGAGATATTGGGCACCCATCTGGGGATTCTTTTTCAATCGTTCTTCCATCTCGCCCGAGGGGATGCGGAAAGTGCGGGCGGTGTAGGCCTTCTTGAAGCTGTTCTCCATGGTATGCGGTCCGGTACCATCGCCACGGATCTGAACCAGCACCTCGCCGTTGCGACCGACGACCGTGGCCGATACCCGGTAGCCGTTCGCTGTGCAGGTGGCGATGGCGGTCTGCGCGATAGTCAGCGCCATGGCCGCTGATACGTCCTTGCGCGTGAGTAACTGCGCGCTCGCGGGCGTGACCAAGGCACAGGCAAGCGCGAAGGCACCGCAGCGATACGACAGCACAGACATGATCAAGTCCTCCCCTTGAGAGTAATTAGTGACCATTGCCGATGGTCCACCAGGCAAGCCTATCCTATTCCCGCCCGTCTGTACGGGGCCCATCCAGGTGTGCCGCGCGTGCCGCCGATGTGCTATGCGGACGCTCGGGGAAAAGGGGAAAGCAGTAGACGGATGAACGCGCGGATTCTGGTCACCGGCGGCAGCGGTTTTCTCGGCTCGGGCCTGGTCAAGGCGCTCGTGCGTCAGGGCGAGGCCGTGCGGGTGTTCGATGACAATTCCCGCGGAGCGCTACGCCGGCTGTCGGAGGTCGAGCGCGACATCGAGTTCGTCACGGGCGATATCCGCGACGCCGCGGCCGTGGATGGCGCGATGCGCGGCATCGACGAGGTGCATCATCTCGCCTTCGTCAACGGCACCGCGACGTTCTATAGCGCCCCCGACCTCGTGCTGGACGTCGGCGTCAAAGGCATCGTCAACGTCATCGACGCCTGCCGCCGGCACGGTATCGGGCGGCTGATGCTTGCCTCGAGCTCCGAGGTCTACCAGTCGCCGCCGTGCGTGCCGACCGATGAAAGCGCTCCGCTCGTCGTTCCCGATCCGCTCAATCCGCGCCTCTCCTATGGCGCCGGCAAGATTATCAGCGAGATGATGGTCATCAACCACGGCCGCAAGCATTTCGAGCGGGTGCTGATCTTTCGGCCCCACAATATCTATGGGCCCGATATGGGATTCGACCACGTGATCCCCCAATTCGCCGTGCGCCTCAAACGCACGATGAGCAAGCATGCGAGCGGTGCAGTGCCGTTCCCGATCCAGGGCAGCGGCGCCGAGACACGCAGTTTCTGCCACATCGACGATCTAGTGCAGGGCGTCATGATCATGCGCGCAAAGGGCGAGCATCTCGGCATCTACCACGTCGGCACCGCGGAAGAGGTCAGCATCGCCGATCTCGCCCGCCGCATCGCCAAGATTGCCGGCCGCGATCTCGTGCTCGGTACCTCCGCGGTGCTCGAGGGCAGCACGCCGCGCCGCTGCCCCGATATTTCGAAACTCGCCACACTCGGCTACACACCGCGGGTCCCGCTCGACGAAGGATTGCCGCCGACGGTCAAATGGTGCTGGGCTCACGCGAGCATGGCGCCGGCAGCATGAGCCGCAAGGAGGTGGAATTGGCTCCCGCAAAAGTCGCCCGTGCCGCCGGCAGCGGAGCAAGCGTTCCGGTGGAGTGTTGTCAGGTCTGCGGCCATGCGCCGCTCGCCAAGGTGCTCTCGCTCGGCTACATGCCGCCGGTGAACCAAATGGTTGCCATCGGCGAGGTGTCGCGGCAGCAGCCCTGGTTCCCGACCGACCTTCTCTACTGCGCGAAATGCGAACTGGTGCAGCTCGGCTTGGCGGTCGACCCCGTCATCATCTTCCCACCCGAATATCCCTACACCAGCGGCACCACCAAACTGCTGCGGGATAATTTTGCCGAGCTCTATGCCGAAGCATCGGCAATGCTCGAGCTGAAACCGCGGGATCTCGTCATCGACATAGGCTCGAATGACGGCACGCTGCTCTCGAATTTCAAGAGCCACCGTGTCCTCGGCATCGAGCCGACCGAGGTCGGCAAGATCGCCAACAGCCGCGGTATTCCTACCCTGATGCGCTACTTCACCCGCGCTGTGGCGGCCGAGGTCAAGCGCGAGCACGGCCCCGCGCGCGTCGTGACGGCCGCGAATTGCTTCGCGCATATCGAGGACGTGCATTCGATCGTGGAAGCGATTCTCGATCTTCTGGGCCCCGACGGCGTGTTCATCTCCGAGTCGCACTACCTCATCGGCTTGCTGGACAAGCTGCAATACGACACCATCTACCACGAGCACCTGCGTTACTACTCGCTCAAAAGCCTCGCCAATCTCCTGCAGATGCACGGCCTGGAAGTCTTCCACGCGCGTGCAATTCCGACCCATGGCGGATCGATCCGCGTCCATGCGGGCCGGCAAGGCGCGCGCCCGGTCAACGAGAGTGTCGCCAGCATGCTTGCGGCGGAACCGCGCGGGGAGGCGATGCTCGCGCGGCTGAAAGCCTTCCGCAACGACGTGATGCTCTCGAAGCTCAGGCTCTTGGCCATGATCCGCGAGCTCAAGGAGAAGGGCGCCCGTATCTGCGGGATCAGCGCGCCCTCGCGCGCCTCTACGCTCGTGAATTATCTCGGCCTCGACGAGGCGATCATCGATTATGTTTGCGAGATCGCGGGCTCGCTCAAGATCGGCAAATGCATGCCGGGAACCTCGATCCCGGTCGTGGAGGAAAGCCGGCTGTTCTCCGATCAGCCCGAATGCGCGGTTATTTTTTCCTGGCATATTGCCGACGAGCTTGCACCCAAGCTGCGGGCGAAAGGCTACCGCGGCAAGCTCATCACGCCATTGCCGGTTCCACGCGAGCTTTAACCGTGGTGCGCGCGAAGTCTTTGTACTGCGGCGGGGACTGGGCTATCACTCGGCGCTGTCGCTGCGAGTCTCTCTTGACGTCAACTCTTGGAGCATTTGCGTGAATATCGCCGGTACCAAGCCGACTGCAGCGACACCTGCGCGCCTCGATTGCGGCGATCTGACGGTTGTCGGAGGCGCCGGTCACGTCGGTATTCCGCTCGTGCTGGCATTCGCCGAGGCCGGATATCGCGTCAACGTGCACGACGTCAATCGCGACGCCCTCGCGACGTTGCAATCGGGCCGCATGCCGTTCATTGAACATGGCGGAGAACAGCTGCTGGTACGAGCGCTCAAGCGGAGCCGGCTCGTTTTCACGTCCTCGCCGGCAGATGTTTTCCGAACCGGCCCGGTCATCATCACCATCGGCACCCCGATCGACGAGTTCCTCAATCCGGTCCGCAAAGTGGTGCAAGACTGCATCGATGCGCTGCTGCCCTACCTCGCCGACGGCGAACTCCTGGTGCTGCGCTCGACAGTCTTTCCGGGCACGACCGATTGGCTCGATGGCTACCTGCGGCGCAGAAATCGCCATCTCAAGGTCGCGTTCTGCCCGGAGCGCATGGTGCAAGGACAAGGCATCAAGGAACTCAAGGAAACGCCGCAAATCATCAGCGGCACGACGGCCGCGGCCGAGGAGGAGGCCGCCAAATTGTTTTCGGCGATTGCGCCCGAGCTCATCGTCGTCAAGCCACGCGAGGCGGAATTCGCCAAGCTCTTCAGCAACGCCTACCGTTACATCGAATTCGCGACCTCGAATCAATTCTATCTGATCGCGAAGTCGGCGGGCCTCGATTACCGCAAAGTCTATGACGCAATGAAGCGCAATTACCCGCGCGCCCGCGGCATTCCGAGTCCCGGGCTCGCGGCGGGTCCCTGCCTGATGAAGGATACGATGCAGCTCGCGGCTTTTGCCCAGAACCAGTTCAGCCTGGGCAACGCTGCCATGCTGGTCAACGAAGGCCTGGTGCTGCACGTCTGCGACGATCTGCGCCGGCGCTATGACCTTTCGCGGATGACCGTCGGGCTGCTCGGCATGGCGTTCAAGGCGGACATCGACGATACCCGCGCCTCGCTGAGCTACAAGTTCAAGAAGGCGCTCGGGAGCCTGGCCGAGGCGGTGCTCGCCACCGATCCGTTCGTCACGACCGATCCCGACCTGGTCGACCTCGACGAAGTCACAAGACGCAGCGATCTCCTCATCCTGTGCGCACCCCATTCCGCGTATCGCGACCTTGACTTCGCCGGCAAACCGGTGGTCGACGTGTGGGGATTTCTGACCAAGGCGAATGTCATCGCGTAAGCGCAAATGCGTGGTGATTTGGATTCCGGCTCGCCGCTTCGCGGCGAGCCGGAAATGACACCAGATGCTCCAGCCTTAAAGCGGTGTCTTATCGATCTGCCCGTTCGAGCGCACGAACCAATGCTCATTTGCGAACGGCTCGCCGGCGAGCCGCTCGGCCATCCAGTCGGCGACCAGGATCGGCGGGAACGGCCCGAGATTGGCGGCAGGCACGTTACCGACCGAGTGCCGCGATTCCTGGTAGACCACCATCTGCTTCGGCCCCTTGACCGTTTTGATGAGCCGCTCGGAATGCTCGATGGGGCTGAGTTCCTCGCATTCGCCAGCAACGACGAGGAACGGCACGCGGATTTTATCGGCGTGGCGTTCCCAGGTGATGGACTTACGAAAGCGGTCGAACTCGTCCTCCTGAGTGATCCCCGACATGTACATGAACCGCTTCTTGAACGTCGGTGAGGCCTCCTGAAAGATCGTGTGGCAGCCGGGCTCGTGGCACACCGACATGGCGGCAAACGTGCGTACGCGCGGCTCGTGGGCCGTGAGAATCGTGCCGAAGAAGGTGCCGAAACTTGTGCCGGAACATCCGATGCGCTCCGGATCGATCTCGGCCCGAGCGGCGAGCCAGTCGACGAGCGGCTTGCCCGCCGCCATCCAGCTCTCCATCGAGAAGTAGAGGCCGATCATGGGCGCTTCGTATTGGCCCGGACCGTCGATCGCCAGCACCGCCATGCCGCGGTTGAGGAAGCGATCGCCGTAGAGCGCGACCTGGCCCTCCTTGAAGCTGTCCATGCCGGGAATCGCGATCACCGCCGGGATGCGGCCACCGTTGTAGCCCGGCGGCAGATGAAACCAGGCAGGGATCGCCTTGTCGCGAAACGGCACCCAGACCGCCTCGACGTGATGATCCGCGAGCGCGGCGTATTTCGCGTAGCACTCGCGCTTCTTGTTGTTGTAGGCGATATTGATTTCATTGTTCTGATCGTAAGGCCACTGCGCGGCCCCCCAATGGATGGCCGCCATGAAGTAGTTGTCGCGTGCCGTCACTTTGCGATCGGCCTCTTCGGCCGCTTTCGCCTTGGCTTCGCGCCGGCGCGCAACCGCCTCGAATGCGGGACCGATGTCCGCCATCTTTCTCACCCGCTCGCGGATGCCGGCAAAATCGGCGTTCGCTTCGATGCCGCATGGAGCGTTGAGGTAAAGCGAGCGCGGCTGGTCCCAGTCGATGCCGTTGGCGCGGATAATATTGTCGATCAGCCAGCGCTGCTCCTCGAACCGGCGCACATGCGGCTCGCCACGCTTGTCCAGAACCGGTTGGGGTTGGCGGACCACGTTCATCGCATCCCTCCCTTGTTTCGCAGTAGAAGCGCCGACGCGGATGCTAGTAAATGCGGCCGGTAGTGCCAATGAGGGGCACCGGCTCGGGTTCCAAAATGCCGTCGCAAGAGGGGACTCTTCCGTTCGTGCCCTCGAAAGCGGGGACCCAGCGCTTGGCCCCTGGATTCCCGCTTTCGCGGGAATGAACGGACTGTTGCCAGTCTTATGCAGAGAAGCTTTTGGTTGGGGCCTGCGCTTGCTAGAGTTGCCGCGGCGGCTCGTCGCTCAGCAACTCGTTTATAAGTTACCGAGCTGCAAGATTGCTCGGTCGCCGATCCACGTTTTGGCGAGCTCGGCCTCGGCCTGTCCAGCCGCTGAAGCGTCACCGCGCGCCTTATAGACTTGCGAAAGACCGTAATAGGACCAGCCGTTCGCTGGTGCACGCTTGAGCGCGCGCATGAATTGATCCTCCGCGTCTTGCAGGCGCCCTGTCTGCAGCAGCACCGCGGCGAGCGTCTGGCGCACGGGATAGTACCAGTAGGGCGGCTCCATGTAGGGCAGGCGATCTTGAATCGCTGCGGCCTGCTGGAAATGGTCAATTGCGGCAGTGAAATTGCCTTGCGCCTGCGCAATCCGGCCCTGGATCACGGACTGCGCGAGGTTCATGACTTCCTGCCCCGGAACACCCGAGGCCTTGAGCAAGGAGAAATCCGCCTCACGCGCGAGCGCAGCGATGGCGTTGGCCTCGGCAGCGGCTGCATCGAAGTTGCGCTGCGCGACGTAGGCGATGCCTCGCGCGTAGCGCCAGATGCCCTTCGCGTAGGCAATGGCGTCGCCCGGATCGGGCAGCGCAAGGATGCTCTCCAGCGGGCTGAACTGTGCGTGCGCGAAGTACGGCGCCGCCGTTACCGGGTGGGCGATGGCAATGCCGCGCGCAATGTCTTGCGGGATGAGGCCGCGCAGCTTTTCCGCCGCGGCAATCACGGTTGGTCCATCACCCGCCATCTGCGCCGCGGCGAGGACGAAATGGACGTTGTGCGGATAGTAGCCGAGCCGATAAACCCCCATCGGGGCGTTGGTCTCGGCCAAATATTTTTCGTCGACCGCGGCCGCAGTTTTGTTGTCGGCGAGCGCGTCGAGGTAGCGGCCGACACGATAGTAGATATGGCTCGGCATGTGCACGAGATGACCGGCGCCGGGCATCGCGCCGCGCAGCCGATCGGCGTAGGGCTCGGCCCGCTGCGGCCGGTCCGAGGCCTCCACCGCATGGATATACAAGTGTATCGCGCCGGCATGGTTCGGATCCTTGGCGAGCACGCGCTCGAGCGTGGGTAGAATCGGCGCGCTCTGCGGATTTGGCTCGGCGCCGCCGGGCTGCCAATAATTCCAGGGGCTCAAATCCATAACGGCTTCCGCGTAGAGCGCCGCAATATCGTTGTCGTCCGGAAACTTGGCCGCCACATCCGCCATGGCGCCGGCATAGGCTGCATCGAGCTTCGCGCGCTCCGCTTTGGGATCGGCCGCGTAGCGCGTCGCGAGCGCCGCGATCAGCGCCTGCTCGCGCGGGCTCGCGTTCGCACTGAGCGCGCGCGCCTGCTCGGCGGCGGCCAAGGCGGGCGCGATCGCATCGTCCTGCATGGGGAGATTGATGTTGGGTCCAAGCACCAGCGCCTCGCCCCAGAAACACATGGCGCAATTGGGGTCGACCTTCTGCGCCTTGCGGAACGCGCGCTGCGCCTCGTCATGATTGAAGGCGTAGGCAAGCCGCAGGCCCTGGTCGAAGTAGGCCTGCGCCTCGGCATTCGCAGTCGCGATTTTGTACGTGAGCGGGCCGAGGCCCTCCCATAGCGGCGGCTCACTATCGGCAAAGGCGGGCGCGGGCGTTGCCGCTTTGATTTCTGCGGGCGGCACTTCGGTGCGCGTCTGCGCCAGGCGGAGCACACTGCGCGCGGTCTCTGCCGCCGCCGGCATGTGGCAGATTGGAAATTCGGGCAAGGCGAGCGCGGCGGGCCATGCGGCAGCACTCGCGAGCTCCGCACCATCGCCGCGCTGGGCGTCAACAGCGAGCGGCGTGAGGAAAGTCGTGCCAGTGAGAAGCCCCGCGCACAGTGAGAGGAACGATAGCTGCAGTGGATGCTTCATGATGCCCTCCCGAGCCTGGAAGCGGATCGGCGTGCTCCATCGAGATGCGCCCTAAGCGGCCGCAGACCGGCACATGCGTGTTGACCACCCTCTGAATCGAGGCGGCGCGCTGTCGGCGGTTCCGGGGCTTGCGAAAGGATAGCACACCTGATCTGGCCGCGCAGCGAAATGATGTGCTGTGCCTGCGAGGCTTACGCAGGTACCGCGCGAAACGGCGTTATTCGATCTGCTTGACGGCGCGCGAGTGTTATGGCGAGCCGGGACACAAATTTATCGGTTTTGGGCCTTCTTGGCCTTTCCTTCGGCCGAGCAGGGATTGTCGCTCGAGCAGATGTCTCCCACCACGCCCACAGCCTGAATCTCGATTTCGATCCCGGGTCGGGCGAAGTTCGTCACGGTGATGAGGGCGCTGCCGGGATAGTTCCCATTCTTGAAGAAGTCTCTGCGCATTTCCACGAACTTGTCGCCGTAGCGGGATTCCTTGATGAACACGGTCATGGTGACGACGTTGTCCAGGCTCCCGCCGGCGCGTTTCATGATGCCGTCGATCTGCGCAAAAACTTGTTTGACCTGAGCTTCGAAATTGTTGGCGATGTTGTTGCCCTGACTGTCCTGCGTGGCAGTCTGTCCGGCAACCCAGACGATCGTTCCGCCGGACGTGATCACGCCCGGCGAAAATGCGCGCGACAACTGGAACGGCGTCTTCTCCATGTATTCGGCGGCGTGCGCGGCACTCGAGAGCAAAATGGCGAGCAACACGGCAGAGATACGGCGCATCGGTGGACTCCTCGCGAAAGCAGGGAATGTGAAAGGGACGACCAAGTGTTCTCGATAATCCAAGATCGCGTCAAGCTTTGCCGCCCGGCAGCAGGCTTCAAACGCAACGCGCGCGCCGGTCGGAAATTGCGGCTGTACCCCTACCGCGCGCATTGGTTGATGGTGTACCGTGATCGCAGAGCCGCCTGCGAGACCTGTCCCTGCTTTTTCAGCGGCAGCCTCAGCTTTTCAATTTGCGGCCATTGACAGCTCTTGTCCCGCATCCGTCGCCTATCTGTAAGGAGGAAACGATGACCACCAACTTCACTGTGAACGGCAGGGCGGCGTCGACCGATGCGCCGCCGGTAACGCCGTTGTTGTGGGTGATCCGGGAGGAGCTGAAGCTCACTGGGACTAAGTTCGGTTGCGGAACGGGTCTGTGCGGTGCCTGCATGGTACATATCGACGGCAAGCGTGCGTTCTCGTGCCAGATCCAGGTCTCGGAGATGGCAGGCAAGTCCGTGACCACGATCGAAGGCCTGTCGGCGGATTCATCGCACCCTCTACAGAAAGCGTGGCTCGCCGAGCAGGTGCCGCAATGCGGCTATTGCCAGTCCGGGCAAATCATGAGCGCAGCCGATCTGCTCAAGCAGAACCCAAAGCCCACGCGCGCGCAGATCGTCGCACATATGAGCACGAATATCTGCCGCTGCGGAACCTATCAGCGCATCGTGCGCGCGGTCGAGCGCGCCACGCGGGAGGCCTGAGCCATGACAACGAATGTCACCACGACGTCCAACAATACCTCAGTCTCCCGCCGCCAGGTGATGATCGGCGCGGCGGGACTGTCATTTGCCTTTGTGCTCGGCGCCCCGCTCGCCCGTGCTGCAACCTTGGCCACTGAGCGGACGGGCAAAGCGCTCTCACCTTGGGTGAGCATCGCCCCCGATGGCTCCATCACCATCATGTCGGCGGCGACCGAGATGGGGCAGGGATCGATGACATCACTGCCTTTGATCCTTGCCGAGGATCTCGACGCGGACTGGTCGAAGGTGCAGGTCGTCGCCGCGCCACCGATCGATGCGATCTACGGCAATCCCGGGTTCGGCGGCATGATGTACACCGCCGGCAGCAATGCGGTGCGCAGCTATTACTTATCCCTGCGCACGTTCGGCGCGCAGGTGCGGCGCGTGCTGCTCGACAACGCGGCGAACAAGCTCGGCGTAGCGGTGGACGAGCTGACGACCGAGCCGAGCGTCGTCGTCCACGCCAAGTCCGGCCGGCGACTGAGTTACGGTGAGATCGCGGCATTCGCGCAGGTGCCCGACAAGCCGCCCGAGATCAAGCCCGAGCAACTTAAGAACCCGAGTCAGTTCCGGCTGATCGGCAAGGATGTCATGCGGGTCGACGTCCCGGGCAAGGTGAACGGTACCGCCCGTTATGCTATCGACGTGCAGGTGCCGGGCATGCTCTATGGCGCCGTGTTGCGCGCGCCGGTCGAGGGTGCGGCGCCCGACAAGACCGACGAATCCAAGGCCGCAGCCGTGGCGGGCGTGGTCAAGATGATCCGGATGCCTTACGGCGTCGGCATCGTCGCCGAGACGCCGTGGGCGGCTTTCCAGGCGCGGGAAGCGTTGAGCCATTCCACCACCTGGACGAAGTCAGGAAAGGCGTGGGGCTTCGACAGCGAGAAAGGACTCGAGGACTTCGCCGCCGCGGCGCGTGATCCGAGCGCCGAAGCAACGGAGTGGTCGAAGTCCGGCGATCCGCGCGATGCGCTGACTCGGGCTGCCAGCACGTTCGACGCCGAGTACCGCTGCGATTACGCGTACCATGCGCAGATGGAGCCGTTGAACGCGGTCGCTGCTGTGTCGCCGGCGGGCGACTCGGCCGAGATCTGGTGCGGCACGCAGAGTCAGACCACAGCCCAGGAGGCAAGCGCGAAGGCGTTGGGAATTGCCCGCGAGAAGGTCAAGCTCAATTACCTGCTGATGGGCGGCGGCTTCGGCCGCCGCGGGCCGCGCGATGCCGACTTCGTCGTCGATGCCGTGCTTTTGGCGAAGGAGGCGGGCCGCCCGGTCAAAGTCATGTGGACGCGCGAGGACGACGTTCACAACGGCCGCTTCCGCCCGCTCTCAGCCCATTATCTACGGGCCGGGTTCGACGGCTCGGGCAAGCTGGCGGTCTATCATCATCGGCTTGTAGGCGATCGAGTGACGCCGTCCTTCGATCCGGTGCGCTATGAATCGCGCGGCCGCAAGGACTTCATCTTGATGGCCGGCGCCGATTTCGGCAGCTACGACGTCCCGCATCAATTGGTCGAGCAGTTGTACCGGGACACGGGCGTGCGCACCGCCCCGTTGCGCGGCATCAGCTGGACTGCAAACAAGTTTGCGGTCGAGACGTTTGTCGACGAGATCGCCGTAAAGCGAGGGATCGATCCGGTCGCTTACCGGCTCGAATTGATCAAAGACCCGCGCGCACGAAGGGTCACAGAGACCGTTGCCCGGATGGCGGACTGGGGCAAGAAGCGCGACGGGCGCGGAATGGGATTTGCGTTCCTCAACTATTCCGATTCGCTTGTCGCCGGCGCTGCCGAAGTATCGCTCGAACGCTCCACCGGCAAGGTCACGTTGCACAACTTCTGGTGCGCGCTCGACTGCGGCATCGCAGTGCAACCGGATAACGTGACGGCGCAGACCGAGAGCAGCATCGTCTACGGGCTTGGTCTCGCCCTGATGGAGCGCATCTCGATCAAGGATGGCGCGGTCGAGCAGTCGAACTTCTACGACTATCTCGTGCCGCGCATCAGCGACGTGCCGCTGATGCACATCGAGGTGATATCGACCGACAACCCGCCGACCGGGGCCGGGCAGATGGCTACCCCATTGGTGACGCCTGCTATCGGCAACGCGATTGCCCAGCTCACCGGGACGCGCCTGCGTCACGCCCCGTTCACGCCCGAGCGCGTCAAGAAGGCACTGGCGTAATCCAAGCGCCCGGCGCACCTCGGGGGGCGTCTTGCCCCCGGGTGCGGCGCTCGCATTCTTTGCAAATTCGCCAGCGCAGCGCGTAGGGCGCCGCAATGCGCTCCGCCTATGGCGCCTTACCCAGCTACGCGCAATTGCCATCGCGAGCAACGGCTTGCGCGGGCTAGATGTTTAGCGCTTGTCGGCTTGCGAACAAAACGGCACCTCCTGCGTTTCTTATATGGAACAGGAGCCCAGCAAGCCCTAACGCAAGGGGCCTGATCGTGTCGGACCTAGCTCGAACCAAGCGCCGCGACCGAACTGTATCTTGCCCACGATGTGGAACCACTATGGAGGAAGTGGTCAGCATCGCCCTGAGCTTAGGTGAACCCGGACTGAGCGGCTATGAATGCCCAAATTGCGTTTACGTGACCAGCGAGTTGGTGCGGCCCACTGACGAGTAACGTAGGGCGCCATGGCCGAAGCGGTATTGCGCCATTCATACCTCGGCGACTTCACCCTCCGCGGTGATTTGTCAGCCTTTCCTGACGCGTGACACGACGATAGCGGTAGCTGGTTCCGCAGTGACAGCCCGTCCTGCTCGCAATCGCGTTGATACGGCCGGGATGGGAACACGGCAGGTAAGCTTTTGTTTGCCAACCGAAGCTGAATTGGTGGCCGGCTGCTCTTTGCCCTGATCTAACCCTAGTCCCGACTTAGCGTTAGGCGCGGGAATGGGGCTGGGCGTGCGCAACCAATTTACTCTTTCACGAACTCCACTGCGTGCGCTTCTGGCGGCGGCTGTGATCGCCGCACAGATGGCGCTTGCCGGCTGCGGCGGTGGCCCACCGGTGACCAGCGGCCGCCACATGCAACCACTATCCGAACGTATCCTGGCGACGCTGAAAGCGAAGAAGATGGATAAGGAATCGCCAATCCTGGTGCGTGTGTTCAAGGAGGAGGCTGAGCTCGAGGTCTGGAAGCAGGACGACAGTGGGCGCTTTGCCCTGCTTCGCACTTATCCGATCTGCCGCTGGTCGGGCGAGCTGGGCCCCAAGTTCAAGACCGGGGACCGCCAAGCGCCCGAGGGCTTTTACGTCATCACCCCTGGCTTGATGAACCCCGATTCAAGCCAGTATCTCGCGATCAATACGGGCTTTCCGAATGCATACGATCGGGTGAACGGCCGCACCGGCGCATTCCTGATGATCCACGGCGGCTGCTCGTCGGCCGGCTGCTATGCCATGACCGACGAGCAGATTGCGGAAATCTACGCACTCGCCCGCGAAGCGTTCTTCGGAGGCCAGAAGTCGTTTCAGCTGCAGGCGTATCCGTTCAGGATGACACCGCTCAACATGGCCCGCCATCGCAACTCGCCGCACGTGGCATTCTGGAGGATGCTCAAGCAGGGCTACGACCACTTCGAGGTCACGCACCTCGAGCCCAGGGTCGACGTATGCGAGAAGCGCTACGTTTTTGATGCAGCATCCATGGCCAGCTTCAGCCCTGCCGAGCGTTGCCCAGCCTACAAGGTACCCGACGACATCGCGGTCGCGGTCCGCGAGAAACAGCGCCGCGACGAGCTTGAGACGGCAGGGCTGATTAACCGCGGCGTCCCGAGCGTGTCCGCCACCACCGGCGGCGACGGCGGCATGAATCCGACCTTCCTGGCGGCCGTGAGGTCGGCCCGCGATCCCGGCGCGGTCATCCGCACCGCCTCGGGCACGGTGCCGGCCTATGTCAATCCGCCGAAGGATAGCGGCGACGACTAACTCGCAGTGGCGCAGCTGCCTTCTGGCAGAAGTTGCCGCAAGCACCATGATCGAATGGCGCTCTCGCGATTGATAGCATCAAATGTGTGCGGTCTGACATGCTAGCGACCTCGAGAGGCCGCTGAAGCGCTGCTCGCGGTCGCAGAAACCGAGTGATACTCTGCCGGGCGCAACTCCGGGGAGGAAATGAAACCTCCGCGCCGCCGATTTCTGCATCTCGCCGCAGCTGCCGCCGCACTGCCGGTCGCGTCTCGCGTTTTGCCTGCCGAAATCTATCCGAGCCGTGCGGTGAGCGTGATCGTCCCGGTCCCCGCTGGCGGCCAGATGGACTCAATTGCGCGCATCGTGACCGAGCGCATGCGAACGCGGCTTGGCCAGCCCATCATTGTCGAGAATGTGACCGGCGCCTCTGGAACGATCGGCGTGGGCCGCGTCGTGCGCGCGGCGGCCGATGGCTATACGCTCCTCTATGGAGCCTGGGCCACGCAGGTCGTCAACGGCGCCGTCTACGATCTTCCATACGACCTCATCAACGATTTCGAGTCCATCGCGCTGACCAGCATTACGCCGTGGCTGATCGCCGCGAAGCATGCTGTGCCCGCGAACGACCTGCGCGAGCTTATCACTTGGTTGAAGGCCAATCCGGACAAGGCGTCTGCAGGGACCTCAGGCGCGGGTGGGCCGGGGCACATTGGCGGCGTGCTATTTCAAAAACTCAGCGGCACGCGCTTTCAGTTCGTGCCTTATCGGGGTATGACGCCGGCCATGCAGGATTTGGTATCGGGGCAAATCGACCTGATGATTGCCGATCCTGCCAGTGCGATCCCGCAGTTTCGTGCGGGTCGGATCAAAGTCTTTGCTGTCACGGCCAGCAGTCGCCTAGCCGCTGCGTTCGATATTCCGGCAGTGGATGAAGCGGGTCTTCCGGGATTTTACCTTGCTCCCTGGCACGGAATTTGGGCGCCCAAAGGAACGCCGGATACCATCATCCCAACGCTCAATGCTGCGGTCGTGGACGCGTTGGCAGATCCTGCGGTGCGGCAGCGGCTCCTCGATCTCGGATCGAACATATCGGCGCGCGAGCAACAGACGCCGGAGGGTCTGCGCGCCTTCCACAAGGCCGAAATTCAGAAGTGGTGGCCGATCATCAGGGCAGCGAACGTCAGGGCGGAATGAGGATGCGCCGCATTTGAGTGAGGGAACGTGATGAACCTTCGCCGTCGTGCATTCTTGCACCTCAAGGTGGAGTGAGGGCGGTAATGACCGGATCGTCGGGCTTTGGCGACGACCCGGACACGAATCGGGAGCTAAATTTCGGCCGGTCGGTTAATCCTGCCGACAAGGATACGACCCATGTCATTGCTGAAATGGGCGCTCATCATGCTGGTGGTGTCGCTGGTCGCGGCGCTCTTTGGCTTCACTGGTGGGGCGGCCGCCAGCGCGGATGTGGCCCGCATCCTGTTCTATATCTTCCTTGTCATCTTCCTGGTCCTGCTCGTCCTGGGCCTGGTGGGGGCGAGAGCCGCGCGCGGACCTTGGCCTCCAACGCGCGCTGCCAAGTCCGGCAACGCGCGGCGGCGGCAAAACGAGAACCCCGCTCGAGTGTGGCATTCGAAAAGAGAGGTTGCTCGAGCGGGGTCTCGGGAATCCTCAGGGGGGCTGGGGGCACGAGGACTCCATCAGGCGAAACACCCTACGCGCGGCAAATATTCCGCACGCGAGGGGCCGCCATGCCGGATTTATTTCCGGTACCGCTTCGGTTTGTTCGCCGGGCCGGGTTTTCGCTCGAAGCCTTTCACTGCGACTTGCGCAGAATTTTTAGAGCGCCCTCGCAGAGCCTACCGGGATCGCGCTCGCCCTCCTTGGCAAGTTCGATGATGAACTTGGCAAGTACCACCGCCAGGGGATCCTGACGGTCCGTTAGCTCGAGCTTGCTCAGCGCGAGCTCGAATGCAGCCGTCAAAACCGCAATGTCTTCCGGTGCAAACCAAACGTCACCGTGGAGGAGCACCCGAATTGGCACATCCGGACCCTGTAAGCCCCACGCGACAGGTCAGAGGCAAGATAGTGTAGTCCACCGCCGCGTGCCATTACGGGGTTTACCGTAGGTCCACTACTGCCCCCAGCGGTTACCGAAATCCCCTCACGGTCCCTTGCGCGGTGCTTCATGGTGCTCAAGCGGCAGCAGTCACGACCATGGCGGCCTACGAGCGCCGCGTTCGATTTCACGGTGCATCCGACAATTATCCGCGCCAGGGCGAGGCCGGTTAATCCGCTCAGCCGATTTTTATGATCTGCTTGCCAAAGTTCTTGCCTTGCAGCAATCGAAGGAATGCTTCCGGCATTCGCTCGATCCCGTCCAGCACGTCTTCCTTGAAGCGGATTTGCCCCGCCCTGTGCCAACTCGCGAGACGTTGCAGCGCTTCGTTGCGCCGGTGCCACCAGTCGAACACCAAGAAACCGTGCATGCTGGCCCGTGCGACAATGAGCTGACCGTTGAAGCGCTCGCCGACGTCGGGTTTTCCGAAGTGACCGGCGAGAGCAACCCGGCCGCAAATCACCACACGAGCACCGATACTCAAATTCTTCATCACTGAATCGTGAATGGGCCCTGCGGTGTTGTCGAAGAAGATGTCAACGCCTGCGGGGCAAGCGTCCTTCACGGCTTTGGTGAGATCAGCGGCTTTCTTGTAATTGATCGCGGCGTCGAACCCGATCTTCCGGCACCATTCAAGTTTGTCATCGCTTCCGGCAATCGCCACCGCACGAGAGCCCGCGAGTTTGGCAATTTGGCCAACCAGTTGGCCGACCGCGCCTGACGCCGCGGAAACCACCACCGTGTCACCCGGGCGCGGCCGGCCCACTTCAATGAGGCCGAAATAAGCGGTGAGCCCCGGCATGCCGAGCCAAGAGAGCGAGCTTTCAATCGGGGCAAGCGCAGGATCGATCCTATGGACGCGCAGGCCCAACGATGTCGGGCGTCAGGACCGACCATTCCTGCCAGCCGAAGCTCATCGATTCGGCGGTGTCTCCGACCTTCCACGCCGGATGATTGGAGGCCCCACGACCTCGCCGACCCCGCCGCCCTGCATGACCTCACCGAGCGCGACGCCCTTTGCATAGTTGCTCGCGGGACTCATGCGGCCACGCATGTACGGATCGACCGAAAGCCACTTCGCTTTGACGAGGATTTGGCCGGGCCCGGGATCCGGCACCGGCTGCGTATTCATGACCCAATTGTCCGGTACGGGCATTCCTTCGGGGTAACTCGCGAGGAGCCATCGCCGATTCACGACATTCTGCATAGTTTCACCATCTGTCGGGCATGGCATCGGCGCGTTCGCAGATGCAATGGCCCCATTCGGCACAAGTCATTTTGCCGCGGGCGAGAAGTCCTGATTGCTGAAATTCGATTGCGCAGGCCGTCGGATGACAATGAAGCCGCGATTTGCCGCCTGATGGCAAGAATTGCATGCGGCGGTCAAGCCATCGAAGGATGCCGAGAACTTGCTGAAATCGCGGGCTGCGATCGCATCTTCGAGCTCAGTGATGGTCCCGGTGATGATCGCATCGATCATGTCGCCGATGGGTATATTGTGATAGCGCGGAACCAAGTCCTGCACGTCGGAAAACACTTCCTTCAATTCGCTGAGTTGGTATCCGGCGAGCTCCCAGTTGCGAGCCTCCCCCGCGAGCCAAAGCTTGGCGTGATCGACCTGAATTCTCCCCATGAATTCGCCAAGGCCGGGAAGATAGCTGCTTGGCCTGTCCTCTTTCGGCGAGTGTTCCGGCGGAGCCGACGCCGGTTGGCTGCTTGCGGGCAAAGTTGAGGCGGCGAGGAAGCCGACAACAAGCGCAATCCCCAGCCGTTTCATTGCTAGCTCCCTCAGCCTTGGCGCAGTGGGTTTAGCACAAGGCAGAAGGGCGCGCACCGAGCGCGTTGGCATTGCCAAATACCACTCTGATTGAGCCGGCGCGTTCAAGCCCGCGGACACTGCGCGCCCGTTTGGACCCAAGCTTTCGCGAGCTCGCCAAACTGCGCCTGCGTTCCGGGTGCGGGTGTGCGCCTCCCGCCCGGCGACCAGGCCCAACCGACCAAGCTGTCGTCGGATAAGTGCCGGATCAGCGCCGCGAGATCGCGGTTGCCGTTGCGGGTCCGATCCTTGATCTGGGCGCAGATCTGGGCGGCCGAGCGGCCCTGCCAGGCCATCGACGCGGGCGCCAAATGCCAATCCGGATGGCCGGGAATGCCTGCGGGATCGAAGTTGGCGGCGTGATGGCACGTTGCGCAAGGCAGGCCCGGCGCGCCGTGTCCGTCGATGCCGCGCACCACGAGCGGCTGGTGCGGCCGCATCGCATCGGTCTGGGTCGGACGATCGCTGGCCGGATGACAATTCATGCAGCGGGGATGGCGCAACACCTTGCTCATCTCTTCGAACAGAGCGATCGAGCGCGCGCGCCGGTTTGTGATCCCGGCAAAGCTCGCGGCCGGACGCAGTTCCCTCGCTGGGCTTGAAGCGCGCTGCGTCTGCGCGGACGGCTGGTCCATCGCCAATATGACCGCCGTGGCGACGAGCCCACCGATTCCGGCAACGCTTTTGAGCGCCGTGCGGCGCGTGGGTCCGTTATCGCCCACGAGCTCAGCTCTCCAGCAGCTTTGCCGCCTCGTGAATGGCGGCACGGATGCGGACATAGGTCGCGCAGCGGCAGAGGTTGCCGTTCATCGCGAGATCGATCTCGTGGTCCGTCGGCTTCTTGATTTGCTTGAGCAGAGCGACCGCGCTCATGATCTGTCCCGACTGGCAATAGCCGCACTGCGGAACGTCGCGTGCGATCCAGGCGTTGCGGACTGCTTCTCCTTCGCGGCCGGCCAATCCTTCGATCGTCGTGATCTCGGCGTTGCCCAGGCCCGATACCGGCAGCGAGCAGGACCGCAGCGGTTGGCCATCGAGGAAGACGGTGCAGGCGCCGCATTGGGCGATGCCGCAACCGAATTTGGTGCCGGTCAAACCGAGATTGTCGCGCAGGACCCAAAGCACCGGCGTGTCGGGCAATACATCGACGGAATGGGCTTGCCCGTTCACCTTGATGCGGAACTCCCCCATCCAGTTTCTCCTGACGCCCTCAACGCGGCCGGGCGGCGTGCTCCTACCCCGCATCGTTGTCACGGTAGCACGAATACTCACGCCCGTCGTGTATTGCCGCCTCGAGGGTGCCGCCCTGCTCAGGACCCGCACACGAAATCCAAAAGCATGCCTTCGAAGCCGTCCACGCGACCGTAATCAATATCGCGACAGTCGCGAAGGATGAGAGCCTGCAGCTCAAGCGTGGATCGTGCCGGCGCGGGTGCTGCGCTCGCCGATCGGATGGCTGTGACCGCGGTCTGACTGGAAGTGACCGCGGCAGTCCCTAACAGTGCGATCGCCAGTGCCGCTTCCGTCACTGCCTTGCGTAAAAAATTCCTATGTGAGGCGAACATCGCGTTATCTCCTGTGATGACGTGCACCTATTGCTCCTGTGCAAGGGACCCGCGTTCAGACGTCCCCATTCGTGGAAGTCACGAAGACGTGTTGCGCGATAAGCCCGCCGGCGCGCGAGCTCAGGAATAAGCATCGCGCTGCCCGATCTCGTCTTTGAAGGCGCCTGACTGCGCGCTTTCGATGCACAAGCGACCGGCAATGGTCCACGACATGGGAGACCGATCATGAAGGCACTTATCACTGCTCTCGCACTCGCAACTTTGCTGGCCGTCCCGATCCTCGTTCAGCCCGCGGGCGCGGCGCCAATGTCTCCGGCGAGCTCCTCATTCGGGTCTAACGGCTACTGATCGGCGAAGACATCCCGATGAGTGGTCGGGCCTGCCGCATGCGTTCCTTCTCCAGAGAACGGTCGGCCCAAGGCCAGCCGGGCACCGCCACGGCGTCCCGGCTGGCCGCCCACAGCCTGAGACTGCGCTGACGAGACGACCCATGTCACACGCCGAACTCTGTGAGCGCCACGCCAGGGAGTGCCTTGCGGCCGCCGGGCAAAGCGAGGATCCCCTCAAACGCGAGGTGCTTCTGAGACTCGCACTGGATTGGATGGCGGAGGCGATCGCAGCCTTGAAGCAGCCGCTGCCGCGGGCGACGCCCGCTCACTATCACTAGCCGATTTGTCCGCCGTTCACGCCCGCCAAAGCTTGACAGGAGAGAAAGCCATGCGAACGAAAATGGCGGCGACCGTCACGCTGCTTGCGCTCGTTCTGATCGTTCCCAACCAAAAGCTCTTGGCTTGCGAGACCGGCGCACCTGGAAAATATTGCGCGTCGAGCGGAACTGGAGTGAAGGGCTGGATAGAGTTGCATCGGCCCGATGGTGAAATCGTGCGGATCAACACGGCTCAGATCGTTTTCGTCATGAGCGCGACAAATACCGGCGCAGACAAGCGCGCGCGTTCGAAAATTCAACTTCTGAACGGCTCCATCGATGTGCTCGAGAGCGTCGACGAGGTGTCGCAGGCGCTTAAGACAAACGATTCGGTGTAGCGGCCTAAAGCGTGATTTATTCGCTGGATCGGGCTTCCATCGCCCGCGAAGGTGCGATCACGTGTGGGCAGCCGGGTGAAGCTCGGCTTCGAATTTATCGACGAATTCCCGCAGCTCTTCCGCGTTGAGGTCGCTGATGGCAAAAAACTCGAGACTCCGAGCCGCCCAGCGTTGAATGTTAAATCCCTGCAGTGTTTGCAGCCTCGCCTCGCGCGTTTCGGAGGGAGGTCCTTGCGTGACGAAGAGATTGATCACGTGCGTGCGGCGCCGATAGACAATCGAAGCGACGGCCTGGCCGTCGATATAGTCGAGCCTCCCCCCGAGCAGCGTGAAGCCCTGCACCGTCAGGTCCACGACCGGCGGCGCGATATCGACCTTGCCGTTGAACCATGGTTTCACCGTGTGTTGGTCGCTCGTGCGCACGTCGGTGAGGTGGTCGCCCTGAAGCGAGCGCACATGCGCCGACACAACGTCGCCGAGCACGCGCTGATCCTGATCCGTTCGAAAGACTGCGACGACAAGGCTTGCCGCCATCGCAGTTGAGAGCGCCGTGCCCATGACAAAGCCTTTCAGCACAGAGCGGCGGCTCGAGGCGCGCGGAGGCGCCGCCGCCGGAAGCGCTTGCTCGATGCGCCGGCGCAAGCTCATGGGCGCCGTGAAGTGCAGCTGCGCGATCGGCATGGCTTGCTGTAGCTCGCGATAAGCGCGCAGTTGCGGGGCGCAGCGTGGACAATTCTCCACATGCGTTTCAACCTGGTAGGCGTTCCCCGCGTCGAGCTCGCCATCGAGGAGCGCATGCAGCAAAATTTCGGCTTCGTTGCAGGTCATGTTTTTTCCTCCGAAACCCACGCCTTGCGCAGCAAGGACCGCGCACGGGCCAAACGCGACATCACCGTGCCGACAGGTATGCCGACGACATCGGCGATCTCGCGATAGGACAAATCGTTGATTTCGCGCAGCACGATCGTCTCGCGAAATGGCTGGGGCAGCTCTGCAACGAGACGGCGGATCGTTTCGGCATCCCGCTGGTGCAATATTTCAGCTTCCGGCGACGCCTGCTCCTCCTGCCAAAGGGGGGCGGCAGCTTCTGCATCATCCGTTGTGTCATCCATTGCGAGCGTGGTGCGGGATCGACGCGCGAATTCGCCACGGCAGACATTGCGCAGGATCGCGAAGAGCCAAGGCTTGATCTCTGTTCCGCGAAACGTGTCGAAATAGCGCAGCGCGCGCAGATAGCATTCCTGCACGGCATCATCGGCATCCGCCGCGTCGTGGAGAAGGTATCGTGCCAGCGTGTAAACATCGTCGAGGTGGGGCATTGCCGCGTCGCGAAAACGCCGCCCTTTGTCTTGGTAAGCATCGCTGCCGTTACCCGCCATCATGTTGTCCCCGGCTTTCCAGGGTAGGGTCAGACCCTGTCGTTGCGATTGATCGAGCATCAGGGCCCCGCGCCGGCGCCACTCGCCGGCTCGACCGTGACGGTGCCGGTCATCTGTGGATGCACAGAGCAGAAATACGCATAGGTGCCGGGCGTCGTGAACGTGAAGGAGAATTTGTCCCCGGTATCGAGCGGCCTCGACTTGAAGACTTTGGCGCTCGAGGCGATTGTGTGCGGCGCGTCGTCGTCGTTGGTCCACGTCACGGTCGTGCCAGGCTTCACAGTGATGCGTTGCGGAAGGAAGGCGTACTGGTCGATCTGCACCCCTGCGTCCGCCGCCGGCGCTCCTTGACTGGCAAGGGCGCCGGCGGCGAGGGCGGCGACCGCAAGCGCGGTCACGACGCACATTCCGGGTTTGATCGTGCGCATGAGCGCTCGCCTCAGCCCTGCAGCGGCTTGTCGATGATGGCGAGCCGTTGCTGTCCGCGCTTGAAGGTGACGTCAGTGATCCCGAGAACCGAGCGCAGCTTGTCGTCGGCGACCTTCAGCGGGCCTGGCGACGGCGCCGTGCCCGGCGCGGGCTGCGGGAAGGCGGTCGACAAGGCGGTGTGGAACGTGACGTTGCCTTCGACCTTCTGCATGATCTGGTGAATGTGGCCGTTGAGCACCGTCACCGATCCGAAGCGCTTGAGATAGCCAAGCGCGCGCGCGGCGTCTTCGGTCCCCCAGCCCCACGCGGGATAGACGGACCAGAGCGGAATGTGGGCGAAGACGACGATCGGGGTTGAAGCGGCACGGCCTTTGAGATCGCCCTCCAGCCACTCGAGCTGCTCATTGCCGAGATTGCCCAGCCCGCCAGCCTTGAGATCGACTACGTTGACGAGGCCGATGAAGTGCACGCCGTTGGCGTCGAAGCTGTACCAGCCCGCGCCCTTGGTGCCGCGACCGTAGCGGTCGCGGTAGAGCTTTACGTCCTCATCGAGGACATCGTGCTCGCCTGGCACGTAATGCACGTCGAACCGCGCCTGCGAAATGATGCGATCGGCGTCGTCGAATTCGGATGGCTTCGAGAGATGGGTGATGTCGCCGGTGTGAATGATGAAGGCTGGTTTTACCGGAAGCGCCTTGATCTTGTTGACCGCTTCCTCGAGCGTGCCGAGGGCGTTGGGGTTCGCCGGCTTGTCGAATCCCACATGGCTGTCGCTGATTTGCAGGAAAGTCAGCCCGGCCGGTTCGGCAGCCGTCGCCTCAGCAATAATGCCGGTCGAACGCGGCACCCCGCCGGCGACAGTCCACAGGACGCCGGTACCGGCCCAGGTCATGCATTCGAGGATTTTGCGCCGGCTGACGCCGCGCGCCTCGTCGTGATCAGAAGTCATCGCCAATCTCCCTTGAAGCCAGAATCGCTTGCAAGGGATCAGACCGGGGATGAATAAAATTTATTCCCTGTTTTCCCGGAAGCGTTCTTCATCACAACTCGGTGATACTGGCGCATAGGCTGTCTTGAGCGTGACCATCGCCCCTCCGCGCAGGCAGATCGGCCCAATGGACGGATTTATAGTTGAAGCCCTCCATTAATGTGGGCTTGACGATATTGAAATACGGCGAGATATCAAAATCGCGCGGCACGTAGAGCGACGAATGGCGGATTTCCAAGATCTCTCGTCGCGCCGCCTCACTTTCGAGCTGCGTGACCTGCGGTAGAATCGGATAGCGGACGGCCTCGAAAGCCTGCGCGATAAGCGCGGAGCAGATGAGTCGAGTCGGGTTGCCCGAACCAAGCGCAATCATCCGTCGGCGCCAGTGCTGCGGGACCGGCAACGGAATGAGATAGCGCATGAGATCCATGATATTCCTGAGGTCATAGTCGAACCCGATGCGTTCGATGGCATAGCTGCAGACGCTCTTGCGGTCCTCCAGGCTGAGGCCAAGCGGCCGGCAGATGCGAGTATGGTACGCGTAATATTTCGAAAGCGGCGCCGACATGACGCCTTGGCCGATTTCGGCCTCGATGAGCACGTGGGGTTCCCCGTCATGGGTCTTGGCCCCATCGATCGCCCCTACATAAAGCGCGGCGTGCGACCACGTCGATTGTGTCAGGTACTTGATGACGCGAGCAATGTGGCTATTGCCCTCGACCAAGAGAACGTCGCCCGGCTCAAGCGATTTACGTAACGCCGCGGGATCGCTGGGGGTGAAGGGTTCATAGCCGCGCACCGGCTTTTCCAGATACCGTGCAATCACCCGTCCTATCGTGTCGAGCACGTGTGCCAGGGCACGCCTCCCGAATTTGGCGCCGCAATACTCGTCTTGTTGCAGGTTGGGCCTACGAGTGAAGGATGCGGCTTTGCCAGCCCGCCTGCGACCGTGCCGGGCACGATAATGGTCAAAACGATGATCTCGGCCTGGATCATCATCTGGAGGGCTCCTGAAAGCGATGTGTATTGGCCGACCACGCAGGAGACTCGCTCTCATTCGATTTAATTCATGCAGCTCACGGTAAGGTGTTCACGTCGGCCAGAAATGGATTCACAAGCTTTAACAAGCCGCGGGCGAGCTTACTCATCAAAGATTTGCATTATGTCGGTTTGCATTTGGCAGGAATAAAACGCCGACCGAGTCGATCCATTGAGCGAGGACTTCCAAGTCAAGGGGCTGCTCAGAGCTATCCTCCATCACGGCTGCTTCTGCCACGGTTCGCCGAAAGATCGGCCAGTGCCTGGCCCGCAGTCTGAGGATCGCACTTGCGGTCAATGTTTGCGGCGGCAGGAGCTGAATTCGGTCTGCGACAGCGCTCCGATGGATCAAGTTCATAGTGAACCAACGCTTGCTGACGTTCTGTCCGATCCCGTGACTTTGGCGGTAATGGATGCTGATCGCGTCAATGCGCGCGATCTCGCGGCAATGCTGAGCAAGATGGCTGGGAAACTCACGCGCCCAGCGGGCCCGGCCGAGCAAAAAAAACGATTGGGAGCTAGCACAAGTACCCAACCGGTTATCGCCGACAGCAAGCCCGAGGCGTCGGTCGAACCTTCCGAAGACGTACCGACGCGGTGGGACCCGCGGCTGTTGAGGAACAATGTCCGTCTTGTCAGCGCTCTCGTCTTGCTGGCTTTCGTGGTGTGCCACCTGACGGCGCACAGCCTCTTACTCATTTCTTTCGAGCGGGCGGGGGCGGCCCTCGATATCCTCATGTATCCGTGGCGGAGCGCAATCGGAACCGCAGTGCTAGCGTCGGCCCTTCTTGCGCACTGTTCGAATGCGCTGTGGTCGATTTACGTGCGGCGCAATCTGCGCCTTTCGTCTTGGGAATGCTGGCAGCTCGGGCTTGGCCTTTGCATTCCACTATTACTAATGCTGCATGTCGTCGGCACACGGGTCGCCGAGAGCCTGCTGGGCACCACAAGCCACTACAGCTCGGTTCTGCTTGTGCAATGGCAGCTATCGCCGTGGCTCGGCGTGTTGCAAGCTGCGGCTGTCGTGACTGTGTGGATTCATGCGTCCATTGGCGTCCATTTCTGGCTGCGCACCAAGGCATGGTATGCCAGCTGGCGGCTGTTGTTTGTCGCCGTCGGCTTGATCCTGCCGACCTTGGCGCTCTCGGGCTATGTCACCGCGGGCAATCAGGTCCTCCGCGCCGCAGAGAATCCAGCCTATGTGAAATTATCGCTCGAAGCTTCCAACCTGACAGACCAAAAGCGCGCAGAGATCGGCCGCATCGCCCGCACGGGCGCGACCATTTACCTCGCCTTGGTGTTGCTGCCCTTTGCCGGCCGCGGCGTGCGCGCCTGGATCTATCGTCATCGACGGCGGCCGCTGCTGGCTCATTCGAGCGGACGAACGGTACCCATGCTGCCGGGAGCGACGGTGCTCGAAACGTTGCGCGAGAATGGCATTCCCCATGCTTCGGTATGCGGGGGAAGAGCGCGCTGCACGACGTGCCGGATCCTGGTGACAAAAGGGCTGCACAATCTGCCCGAACCATCGGGATTGGAAGCGAAAGCGCTGGCCCGTATCGGAGCGGCTTCCGGCGTGCGGCTGGCCTGTCAGATTCGTCCGTCCGCCGACATCTCTGTCATGCCGCTCCTGGGGGCCGACGCGAGGGCGGCAGACGGTATGGTCCGCGCGGGGCTCGAGGGAAGCGAGCGGTTGATCACGGTGATGTTCGTGGATCTGCGCGATGCCACGATCCTGGGTGAGGCCAAACTGCCCTACGATCTCCTTTACATTCTCAATCAGTTCTTCGACGAGATGATCAAGGCGCTCCATGCCACCAACGGCCATTACTCGCAATTTACCGGCGATGGGCTGATGGCGCTTTACGGTCTCAACGCCAACGATCCCGCGACCGGCGCCGCCGACGCCTTGCGTGGAGCGCGCGAGATGTTGGCGCGCGTCGCCCAACTCAACAGCCGATTGCGAGGAGACTTGCCGCAGCCGATACGGATCGGAATCGGCATCCATTTCAGCGAGGCCATTGTCGGTGCGATGGGACCGCCGGGCTCGCAAATTATCACCGCCATCGGCGATACCGTGAACGCTTGCAAACGGCTGGAGAGCCTGACCAAGGAATATGATAGCGCGGTCGTTGTGTCGCGACGCGCGGCCGAAATGGCCGGCCTCGATGTCAAGGGCCGCAAGCTGCACCAGGCATCGGTTCAGGGCCGGATGCAAACGGTTGAGTTCTATGCGTTGAAGACCATGGCGGATTTACGGGTGTGATACGGCGCCTGCTTGATACGAATTATTTGATTTTCGGGTTGAGGAGCTCCTGCGAACGCGCGGAATTCATGTTGGCTTTGGTAATGACGGTGGCACCGGTATCGACACTGGCCGGCACCTGTTCGCCCTTCGAGGCGGCGAGCGCGATCTTGACGCCTTCGTAACCCATGCGGAATGGGTCCTGCACAACGAGGGCGGCGATCGTGCCGTCCTGCAGGAATTTGACGAGCTGGTCGTCCGAGCCGAAGCCGACGAGATTGATCTTGTCGCCGGTTTTGTTCGTCTTGTGCTCGACCAGTGCCTCGGCCGCCCCTTTCGCCATGATCGGGTTCGAGACGAATACGCCGCGCAGTTCGGGATAGGAGGCGATGATCTCAAGCATGACGTCGCGACCGGTCGTCGCGTCACCGTCGGCAACCTTCTCGACAACAATGTCCAACGCGCCGTATTTCGCGGCGATTTGCTCCCTGAAACCTTTGGCGCGCTGATCGAGCGCAGCGAGGTCGGGCAAGGGGGTGATGAGCGCCACGTCGCCTTCGGTGTCGGCGTATGTCTTCTGGATCCTCTCGGCGAGAATATCCGCGGCGATGCGGCCCACCTGCACGTCGTCGGCCGCCAAGAACGAGGTCAAAGCCTTGGTATCGGCCGTGGAATCGATAGCCACGACTTTCACTCTCTTGGCGGCTTCATCGATCGGCTTGCTGAGGGCGGCAGAGTGCACAGGGGCGATGACGACCGCTGCTGGGTTCGATGCGACGGCCTTCTCAAGAAGGGCGATCTGACGGTCGGCGTCGGATTCGGATTGCGCACCCAGTTCGGCAACCTCGACGCCGAAATCTTGGCCGGCCTTGCGCGCTCCGGCCAACACGGTCTGCCAGTAACGCGACGTCGTATCTTTCACGATCACCGGAATGGTTGGCTTCGTCTGCGCGATGGCAGCCGCTGCTTGCGCCTGGCCAAACGGGCTCAACGACGGCGGTGCGTTGCGCGAAACCATCCATAGAACGCCGGTGCCGGCCCAGACCATGCATTCGAGGGCATGCCGGCGGCTGATAGCATCTTCTCCATTGTCGTGGTCGCTCGCCATGATGTTCTTCCTTCCGAACGTCCTTATTCGGTGGC
>Ga0209647_1000121_pt1 | contig 66816 bp, 61 predicted proteins | sample GraSoi_2013_60cm_FD_185827 | JGI IMG/M metagenome (GOLD analysis project Ga0209647, IMG submission 185827) | Grasslands soil microbial communities from the Angelo Coastal Reserve, California, USA - Sample 9_17_2013_60cm (SPAdes) (version 2) | ecosystem: Environmental > Terrestrial > Soil >...
GTTAGCAACCCATGTTCTGCCGGAAACACGAGGTCCATCTTCTATTCTTGCAATTCTGCGAGATCGATGGTAGACTAAACCAATCAAACTAAGTTCATTTCAAAACACTATGAAAACAGTAAACATTCACGAAGCGAAAACTCAGCTTTCAAAACTCATAGAAGAGGCCTCAAAGGGTGAGGCGTTCGTTATTGCCAAGGCCGGTAAGCCCGTCGTGAAAGTGACTGCCCTTGGCGCTCCCACCGGTACTCAAATACGGCGGCTCGGTTTCATGACGGGGCAGATCTCTGTGCCGGACGACTTTGACCGCATGGGCAAGGAGGAGATCGAGCGAATCTTCGGCGGTGGTGCATGAAACTGCTGCTGGATACGCATCTTCTTCTGTGGGCCGCCGGTGAACCCAAGCGACTTTCAAAACAAGCTCGAACCTTGATCGACAATCCGGACAACGAGCTTCTCTTCAGTGCGGCTAGTTTATGGGAAGTGGCGATTAAACGCGGTTTGGGCCGGGAAGATTTTAAGGTGGATGCGCGGCTGCTGCGACGCGGCCTCTTGGATAACGGGTACACCGAGTTGCCAATCATCAGCGATCATGTCGTTGCCACCGAGAGTTTGCCGCTGATTCATAAGGATCCTTTCGACAGAATCTTAGTGGCTCAGGCGACTGTCGAGGGTGTTACATTGCTGACCATCGATTCCTTGGTGTCGCAGTACCCGGGGCCTATCAAGACGGTATAGCAATCTACGCTACCCCGTTGGGGTTGTGTGCCTGATGTGTACCAAGCTTTAGCGCTCTCTGGGTGCGTCACAACTGAGTGGCCGCAAGCTAACTCTCACTTCCTAATCAGCGAAATGATGTCGAATCCCGGTGATTCAGGAGCAGCATCCGCACCTCACCGGATATGCTCACGCAATGCCGAGAGATTTGGCGATGAAACTTGCGGTCTGTGGCTGCCGAAAGTAGACCGTGTGATGCACCGTGGGGCTATCGCCAAAGTCTAGAGGCGCGGCTATCGATATCGCCTGGGGCGGTTTGACGAGAACTGTCATCGACGCAGTATCGACCACTAGGTCATTTGGTGCATTGAAGACCATGTCTGACCCCCAATCCTTGAGGCGGTCCCCGATGTGTACAAAGTACTTCCAGAACTCCCAACCGGGCGCGGTGGGTTTGAAGTTGCTTTGCACGGCAAAGTACGTAAGCTTATTGGTATGGACTTCGTTTAAGCGGTTGAGTTCCTCGTTATTGGAAACAAGCGCCTGCGCCGAAAGCCCCGGTATCAGGGCGACGGCGGCATCCAGAATTGGGGTTTTGGCGGCGAGCGTGCCTGCTGAAACGAGGACGCGCAAGAGGCCAGTGACTACGGTGAGGATAGGGAAAGTTGCAGAGGCAAGACTGGTCCCTTTCCCGACGACTTTGGCTACGTTCGTGAGCAGATTGATACCCGCGCGAAGCCGCGGCGCGGAAGCCAGGCTGGTTCCAGCCAGTGGCGAGCCGACCAGAACGGCGCGCGACTTTCCTTTGGTACGCGTGTCGTAGGTCTCGAACCACCAACGCGTGACGAGGCCGCCGCGGCTGTGACTGATCACATCGACGTCCGCTTCGGAGCCCTTGAACATCCGGCCCAAATCCATGGCGTTGAGAACGGGACTTACCGACAGTGTGGGGTGATCAAACGCGAGTACCTGGTCGTAGTGTTGCTTGTTTTGAATTTTTGCCAGCAGACCTTTTCCTTCGGCCGTTTGCGACAGTTCGTGAAGGTACATCTCGTTGTTGCTGAAAGTGCCATGGATGAACAAGAGAACGCGGCCTTTAGGCAACGGATTGGTCCCCGCTTTCTGCCACGATCCCTGGATCAGTTCCCGCATTCCATTCCGAGGAGTGTTGACGTCGCAGTTAGGGGTCAATTTCTTGTCGAGTGTCTGCAGGTAGTCGCCGATCTTGGAAGGTTCGAGCTTTTCGAAATTGATGGGGGCAACTACCTACATCGCCTTCGATGCCGAGACCCCTGCGGGAACGGCGCAGGCCCGTCCTCCGGCGATAACCGTAACCTTCGTTCCAGCGCAATATGCCGTCGACCTCCGTGAGGGTCATTGCGAGGCGGGGATCTTCTTCAGTGTCCAAGCTACGGCGCATGCGGCGTTTCTTCGCAATAGTGATTTCGCGGTTCTTGTCCGAAGGTTGGTATTCTTCCGGCGAGTAGATGCCGATGTCCTTGCCCTCGCGATAGAGAGATTCGCGTAACTCGGTGTATGCAGTGTCGATGGATGTGCGATTCATGATTCAGCCTTCAAGATGGGTAGTGGCGTGACAGGGGGGTGGGCGGAGCGCGCGGCTTGCACGTCGATCATCATGGCGAATTCGCGTTTGGAGCGCAGGTCGTTCATTCCTTCGTCCACGGCCTCCCAGAAGCCTTCGTGCTGTGTGAGCCAAACGGTCTCGATCGGTACCAGGCTGCCTCTCCTGGTCAGTTCGACGACCTCTTTGTAGTTGTTAAAGTACCAGGAGTTCTTCGGCATCGGTGTGTCGCGAGTGTCGAGCGAACGTAGTTCGCCGGTGCGCTGGTCAGGAGTGCTCTTGACCTCGATGAATTCATCGCGCTCCTCTTCGCTTCGCCAGTATCCGGGAAAGGCGTGATCGGTGAGCAGGAAGATCACCGGATAGATCCCGATGTATTCGAGGCAGGCGGCCAGCAGCAAGGCCAAATCAATGCAGGTTCCACGCCTGCCTTCGATAACGTCGGTGGGAGTCCGCAAGCGCTGCGACGACTCAGTAAATGTTGGTGGAGGATTGATGTAGCTGAGCGGCAGATCATAGCTCAAGGCTGACCAGATGGCTAGGGCCTGCAAGTGGACGGTCTCAAAATCCTGTTTGCTGTAGTCGGAGTTTTGATATCCGTCAAAACCCGCATTGCTATCGTCGTTCAACGCCATGAGATAGCGTTGTGCCGAATCAATGACACGCGCGACCGCCCGATCTCTTGGGAAAACGAACGACGGAAGGTAAGCGTCCAGTTCTGGGGTGTCGACCCATTCATCGATTGCAAGCAGCTTGATGGGCTGGGTATCGTGGCGGCATATCTTCCCATTCCAGCTCACCTTCACCGAAATGACGGTGTTCACGGACTCACGGATCGACCTCATCAAGGCTGAGGTCAAAGTGAAACGAATCTTGTCGGCAAGATTCACGAGCGGCTGCTCGATGTCGAAGGTGCAGTAATACGGGGAGTTCTCAGTCCCGACGTACAACGTGACCTCCACAGCCACGTCGCGGATGACGCCGCCTTTCAGTTTGCGAATGGTGAACTGGTCGAACAAGTCGGCATTGTTTTGAAGGAGCGAATAGTTGAGAGTGTCTTTGATCTTAATGACGATATCCAAGACTTCCCGGGAATCGAACTTGGAAAGATCGACGCTGGGCGGTTTCGTGCGGGTAGCTAGGACTGCCTGGCGAACGTCGTGCAGAGGTTTTTTCGAAACCCTTGTGAGCAGAGACCGGGCGCTCCATAGAACGATGACGGCGCCTCCCATCGGCGTGGCGTTTAGAGCCACACGAAATGCTTGTAAGAGGTCCCATTTGAGGGCCCGCCAGGCGGAGTAAAAATTGGCGAAAAATTCTTCAGCGGCGCGGTCGTCGACTTCGTCCTGAAAGCCAATGCTGGCGTGAGCAGACTCCGCGGCAATCATGGCGGCGACGCGAGGGCCAGAGTTGTAGAAGTTGCAGGACACCAAGAGGGGGAGGTGCTTACCCGCGCCGCTGATTGCGGATGCCAAACGCTGGTCGATCACCACTTCTGGTGTGCCGGTTGACTTCGCCATGATGTAGCCGTCCCACTCGTGTTCTCCGTTGGCCATCAACGGATCACTGTTTGGGCCGCCAATTCGGGCAGCTTCGTCGGGATCGCTCTCTGCAATTTCTCGAATTCCCTGGTGGGAATCAAATCCCGCCAGGTGGATCACGTCGGGGCGTCGATCGGCAATTGTCTTTCTAAGTTCTTCGACTGTTGGGTTGGTTGGGCATTTGACTTCTTCCAAGGCAAGGTTTGCGTGCACCAATTTTTGTTCGGACTCGAACGAGTATTCCTCTCCCAGGATACCGGGAGCACTCTCAACCACCATCGCTTTCCTGGGAGAGTGAGGCGCGGCGACCTTGGATGTTTTGCTGCGGATGTTTCTGACCACGATAAGTGGAGAGCCGCGGCGCTGCTCGGAAGTTGCAGTGCCGAGCAGGAACTCCCAGGGAAATATCCGGAACTCCCATCCCACACTCTCGACTGTGTATGGGATTTCGATCTCAACAACGCCTGAATCAGCAATTTCAGCAAGCCTTTTCGCATCAAATCCGATGGCCTTGAGGTCTTCTACACTCTTCGTAACCACGAACGCGGGTGCCTGCCCGTCGCGTAGCCAACGGATCCGGTTACTTAGGACGAATTGCCAATACATTGCAGTGCGCTGGAATTCCGTCCCCAGGATAAGAGTGTAGGTAGGCCGGTTGAGTACACGAACTGTGAGGGTTGTGAATCCCTCGCCGATAGTAGTTTGTGGGGGAGCTTTTGCGGCCGCAGCCTGCAGTGGCACGGTAGTTTCGACGGGCGGTATTTTCGACCGCCCGCGCACTCGCATACGCAACTTGGAAGAGATCGCCTTCTTGGGCATGATTCTCAGATCTCCAGTCGCCGACTTACGGCGAAGAAATTCACCTTGTCAAGGGCCGAGAAAACGCGGGCACGAACAGGGAAGGCCCGTATTGTGCTCTTAGATAGCTGGGGAGTCAAGAGCTTGTACTCGTCCAAGAGATTGCTGACAGGTTTGCCATCGGAATGAGGTCATTCCTCTACCGTGTTGTGACCCCGAAGCACGATGAGGCACTCCGATGGGCTGAAGCTCAGCTCAATCCGCGGTTGAAGGCTTGATCTCTAACGGGAATCTTGAGAAAGGGCCGTCCTGGATCTACCGACATCAAGTTTTGATTGAATTAAGTGACGCAAACAGGCGTCTCTAACAATGTCGCCAGTGTCAAGCACTTTTGGGGCACACTAGCCCGCGCACTCCGAAGAGCGCCATTTCGGTCTAGTTGAAGGTTTTGCCTTTGCCATACCAACCCAGCTCGCTCGTAATCTAGTTTCAGGTCAGGAACTCAATTCGAGTTTTCCAGGCCTCAGCAGAAAAGTTCGAAAATCGTCTCCTAGGGCCGACCAATCTCTTCAAACAAATAAACAGCATTTTCCGGGTTTTTCAACTACAACGATGTGGTCGACTTTTGTAGGCGGTCGAAACCTCAGAGTTGAATACGCGGTTGATCCAGCGTTGCTCTTGGTTTGCAAAAACTGGTACGCCGCGTGTTTCGAGTTTGATCCTTCCGAATAACCTCAACTTACGGCCCACCAGTCGGCTGCCGACAGCCAAGTGAGAGGATGTGCCGGTCCCCTCCGCGTTGCCCGTCACTCGATAAGAATCTCAATCTGGCGCAGCAAGAAGACGCCAGACGAACTGGCCCGTGGCGCAAACCCTCGGACAGTCCGATTGAGAGAGTTCTGCTCCCCTGTACATGATTGACCCCTCCTTTCGCATTCGTCTGAGAACTGCTTCGGAACTTCCCCAAGTTCGCCCCTGCAACCTTTCTGGATTCTCTTCTATACCTGTTCGTGCCCGATGGTTTTCTGGCGAGGAGTTTGTGTTTCGGAAAGCCTCCTGAACCATCCTCTGAAACGTTGCGGCGGGCAGTTTCACTATCCAGAGAACATAGGATGATTCCTTAAATTCTTACGTCCACCACAGTGTGAGGAGGAGAGCATGAACCGGAACACGAAGATGGTACTCGGAACGGTAGTGCTATTGGCAGCACTGGTAGCACTGGTTGTGCTCGGAGGTCAGAAGCATTTATCGGTGGTGCGCGCGCAGAACGCCACTGGCGCTCCCATTCATGGCTACGTGGCCGCGGTCCTCACCCCCGAAGTGCAAATCGGCGCGACAGCGAATCAGAGCCCGATCTTCAACGTTCCTGACATCAACGTCGTTGCCAGGAATGTTAAGACCCGCGTGACCAGTGCCGCCGTGAAGACGAATCCGGAAGGATATTTTCGTACAGACTCGCTCCCGCCCGGCGAATACCAACTGTGCGTGGATGGCCCGGGCTACGCCATCTCCTGCGATCCCAAGGCGGTGTCCGTCGTCAATTCCATCGTCGTTCTGGACCATATCGTCGAGATTCGTCCGACCAGCGGCTTCGTTGCTGGCACGGTCCGCCTTGCCGACCAAGTCACTAATTGCTTCTGGTTTCGTCCGGCCTTCGATACCAATGCCGTAATCACGGCCAAAGTTTCTCTGTTGGACGGAGCAGGTACCGTAGTGGCGGGGCCTGTCAGCGGTAACAGTGTCGGACAATACGTGCTCCCAGTCTCTCAGGGCACGGCCGGCTTCAAGATTCAGGCCATGTGCGAAGGCTCGGCCAGTGCCGTGAGCGGGAAATTTGGAGGGGGGGCCCAGATACAAGACATGGTCATTCGCAATAATGCTCCCCAGGTGGTCTCCTTTGATTTGAGCAAGGGCGGAGTCGGGGTGCGGCGCGCCGATCCCGGCGATGTGATCCATGCCGCCGTCGTAGCCACGGATCTCGATGGCGATACCCTTCACTATCGATGGACCGACGACAGCGGCAGGTCATTGGGCCTTCCCGACGCCCCTTCCGTGGACTGGCCCTTGCTGAGCGCCGCCTCGGTTAACACTCTCCACGTCCAGGTCTCTGACGGTAAAGGAGGCTATACCGTCGGGCGTCGCAATCTGCGGGCTGGTCCCAACCAGCTCTTCTTTGAGGGGAATTTGTTTGACCGGCAGAGCCAAACTCCCATTGCGAACGCCCAGGTCAGTCTCAACAACGTGGCTGTGGTCAGCAATGCAGCCGGGCACTTCCAGATCAACGTGCCCGACGCACCGCGTTTCGTTTTGAACATCAGCAAACCCGGATTCGCCTTCGCCTCCAGGGTTTTTTACGGAATTGCCACGGGTATCCAGGTTTCGCTCGATCCCACTCGAACCGCAACTGTGAACGGCGCCACCGGAGGCCCCGTCAACATGCCGGGCGATTGCGACTGTGCCTGCGACAAGCGCCGCGACAAAGACGATGACGACAAGCGCTACGACAAGGATGACCGCCGCCACTACGTCGATCACCGGGACAAGGACGACCGGGACGAAGACGACCGCCACAAGCACTGCAAGCATCCCAGCCAACTTGCTCTGCAATTTCCTGCCCATGCCCTCCTCGACGCCCATGGCAATCCCTTCAACGGCACAGCCACGGTTGAGATGTTCCAATACGATACCTCCCTGCGCGACCCCATTCCGGGCGACCAGGGCGCCATCTCGCAAGGCAAGACCGTCCGTCTGACCACGTTCGGCGCATTCTATCTTCAACCTCGCGACGCCGCTGGCAAGCCTCTGCAAATGGCTCCCAACAAGAAAGTTCACGTTTCCATGCCGATCGAATCCACGGTGCTAGCCAAAGCCCCCGCTACCATCCCATTCTTCCGCTATGAAGAAGGCACCGGCTTGTGGTCGGAGCACGGAACGCTCGCGCGCCAGGGCAACAACTACGTGGGAGATGTGGACCACTTCAGCATCTTCAACGCCGACACCCTGTTTCCTGGCAGCGCATGCGTGAAGGTCATCATCGATGAGTCCTTCCCGTCGTCCGTCGTTCTGGATGCAGTTTACGTCGAGCCAAGCTCGGGAGCGTTTCACCACAACGGACAAACCGTTTCCGACAGAGTGGTCGCGATTGAACGCATGACTCCCAATGTGAATTTCACTCTCAATGTGAGCGACACCGCCAACACCCTGCTGAGGAGCGTCACCCTCAATTCCGGCAAGGCGCTGGATCCTATAGCCTTCAAAGACGGTCTCGATACCGATCCGAACTTCGGCCACTGCAATGGCCCTGTCACCGTCTATAACAACATCGCCCTCCCCACCGGCCCGACCTACCTTATGGCCGTTACCGGAGGCAGCATCCAGGACAACTCCGTCGCCTATCAAGCCGCGACCGATGCCAATCCAGGTGGTACTCGCGATACGTTCACGCATTGGCTCCAGGCCAACGGTTTCACCACCGGGGAGCCGCAGGCCGTCTACTTCAACAACGGCGATTTGAAGTTCGGCCGCAACATGCATTGCCGGACCAAGAACGCCACGACCGGCGCCGCCGCATGCTATGTCGCCAATTACGGTAACGTCGGTACTGACGACCCTCTGGCATTGTCAGAGGCGCGCGCCGCTGGACCGCCCGTCGCCACCGTCGCCATGGAATACGATCCCACCGCCACCGGTCATGAAGTCCAGTTCTGGGCCTATTACAATTTCGCGGCCCATCCAGACGGCGACTATCTGGCCAAGCCCACCCTCGATAGCCAGGGCGCCAAACCGATGCCGGAGATGTGCCAGGCCTGCCATGGCGGCTTCTTTGACAACATGGCCAAGAAAGCGTCCAAAGCCGTCTTCCTGCCCTTCGATCTGGATTCCTTCCTTTACGATGCGGCCGGAGATCCCCACATCTCCGCCGCTGCCCAGGAACAATTCCGCCTGCTCAACAACATCGTGCTCAACACCCACCCGGACACCTTAACCGGTGACGGCAACAGTCCGATCACGCAGCTCATGAACCTTTGGTATCCCGCGGGTGTCGGAACCCCGAATGCGCCGTTCTCTTTCGGTCGCGCCGTGGCAGCCAACCAGGGTGGCTTTGGAACTCACGGGCCCCTTTACGACAACGTGGTCAAGCCGGTCTGCCGCACCTGCCACGTCACACGCAGCGCCAGCGATGACTGGACCTCCTTCACTCCCCAAATGAACGTCAATTTCAAGTCGTCGATCAAACTCCATGCTTGCGGGGCCGGAGATATCCACGCTCTCCAGTTCCCGAACTATTTCTCCATGCCTCACGCTGAAGTCCCCTTCAAGAACTTTTGGCTTGCGCCCAGCAGCCCGTCCAGCACGCTGGACTCTGAACTAGCCCTCGGCGGTTGCCCCAACAACTAGTTTAAACCTGGGGATCGCAGCCTCAACAGCGATCCCCATAACCTCTCTTGATGGAGTTTGCAACTTTTCGACCCCGCAGGACAGTTTTTCCGGCCACCCTGCCCGCACGGATAAACGCGTCTTGCGCATCCGGACACCTTGCGCGGACTCATCGGGTTGGTTCTGTGTGCCGAGCGTGGCACATCCGGTAAATCTTTCGCCCCAGCTATCCGACACTCGACCTCACGGTCGGTCAGTTGGCCGGCACGGACTCACGGGCTGTCCCTAGCCGCCAGTGAGCTGAATGTGGGGTCGGAAGTCTCAACCTTTCAACCGATCAAAGGACTGGCGGAAGGGAGGGAATTGAATCCCCACCGAAACGTAGATGCAACAACTTAGACAGCACGGCTGGCACTGCACAAACGGATCGCGGAACGGCACACGAGAAGCGCGTGGTCTCTGCGCCCACACTCGGCTGGCTCCTCCGGTGCGACTTCGAGCCGACAACCCTCCGGTTAACAGTCTCGTTGGACTTAGCAAATTCAATGACTTCGCGGCGCAGATGACAACCCACGACGGCGCTCAAATACTGGAGATTCACGGTGAGTGACCCTTATTTGACCCGGAATATGGTCGCGCGATTTGCGAACGCCGGATGGCTCATGAGCTTCGATGGTGGGATAGTGTGCGCCTTTTTTGCCGGCACAACGAGCGTAGCTACGCCGCTCGTGACGCCACGCAGAGCACTGGGCAATCTCGCCGTGGAGCAACGGGTATTGCCGCCCTGTAGAATTCATCGACCTTACCATTGCTTTCGGCCATGAACCCCCAGTGAATGGACGCCGGATCAGGCTTCCCTTGCTTGATCCAGAAGAACGCCCTCTTGCCGTCACCAAATCCCCACAGATCAGGATGATCACCTTCGTCCTTGAAGGCAAATGCCATCATCGGGCTGAACGCGGAGCGTTATGACATTCGGCTCTCCTAAGAAGGCTGATTCGCTCTTGCATGGTTCGAGCGGCTCGACCGAAGCACTTGGCGCATCGAGTACACGAGCAGTACTTCAACCCACCGTTCGAGGAATTTGCTCCACGAACGATGTGGAGTCTATCCAACGCGTTCACCAGCGCTTTCAAGAGCCTTGATCCTATCCCGCAATTCAAGGCAACTGCAAAGCTTGGACACTTTCTTGAAGTAACCTCCGCCTCCCCTAACTGAACCTCGTACGCCAAGGCCTCTGGATCAGTAACGCAGGCACGAAAGCGTAGGAGTGCGCCTGAATTCTGATCCTCAAGTGCAGCCACACCAGCACCGTCAAAGGGACGTTTGTATCCTAGGAGTCGACAATGCTGGCAAGTCCGTGGCTTATTGGGAGCGGCTGAGGGAATACTGGTCGAGTACTTTACGAGGCCGGAGCTCATGCACAGGATTAACTCGGTATTGCGGGAATTCTGAGAGCTGCCCTAAGTACTGCAGATGCATCTATTTTATTCTTGACAGGATCAACTTACTCCCATAGCCTTCGGTCTCATTTCTCATAAGTTAGGCAAGTGTCCTCCGGTTAATAACTTCCTCTTGTGACTTGAAGCGCCGCGGTTGGCGATTCGCCTCCTGAAACGTACTACCTGAAAGGTACTAAATGATGGAAAGTCGGCTCGCAGGCGGACTGCGTCAGTTCATATTAATTGAGCGTCTAACGGTCGTTTAGGAATTGATCGCTGAACGCGTCTGATATCTCGTTGCTTGCGGCGGACTGTCGAAAATACTTCGGATTTCCTGTGGAGGTATTGGGCGTGCTGCGATTGATGCATAGATTCTGCCTGATCGTTGTGTTGACTCTTCTCGCTTGTGCTTTCGCAGTTGCCGCGAACCCCATAATTTCTTCGATCTCGCCGAATCCAGGGGGAATCAGCCAATCAGTAACAATCGCGGGAAGTAATTTCGGTACATCGGGCTCGGTTACGTTCACTGGGGTAACGGCATCTACGACGAATTGGACGAGCACGGCGATCATCGCTACCGTTCCGGTCGGGGCCGCTACTGGCAATGTTGTGGTTACCGTGGGTGGTATATCGAGTAATGGTTTCCTGTTTACACTCAATAACGGGCCTGTGAGCTATGTTTACGACGACCTCGGACGGTTGGCAGCCGTTATTGACGTCAATGGCAATGCGGCGGAGTACGCGTACGACGCGGTGAGTAATATCCAGAGCATATCCCGATTCACCTCTGCGCAGGTCTCAATCATCAATTTCAGTCCGGAGAGTGGTCTGGTTGGAACTGCAGTCACAATCAACGGCACTGGCTTCAGCTCCACCGCGACCCAAAACACTGTAAAGTTCAACGGCACTGCGACAGTTGTTTCGTCCGCAACGAACAGCCAGCTTCAGGTGACGGTCCCCACGGGGGCAACAAACGGTCCGATTTCGGTAACAAGTCCGAGTGGCTCCGCAACCAGCACTCAAACCTTTACCGTCACATCGAGCAACGGAGTTCCAACGATTACCAGCTTTAGCCCGACGAGCGGAGTAGCGGGGGCGGCTGTAAGCCTGGTGGGAACGAATTTCGACCCGACGCTGGCAAACGACAAGCTGCGATTGAACGCTAGTCAGGCAGCCGTGAGCGCCGTGACGCCCACCACGATGGCGACGACGGTTCCGACTGCAACGGCTTCCGGTCATTTCACGCTGCTTGCTCCGGCTGGAAATACGGTGAGTTCGCAGGATTTTTATGTGCCATTCCAAAACTATCTGCCTGGGGATATCGGATTCCCGGCGAGGATCACCCCAGGCGGAAGTCAGCTGGTGACACTGGCAGCGAACAAGATCGCAATGCTCTTATTCGACGGGATCGAAGGTCAGCACGTTGATATCGGATGGAGCGGCACGAATTTTTCCACTTGTTTCTTGTATCTCATACCCCCGGACAACTCGGCAAGTCTTATCGCGACCTGCACGGCAGACAGCCGGGTGTCGGCCTACCTGCCTAAGAGTGGGACGTACACAATCGGAATTGATCCGCGCACGAGCAGCGGGCGCCTTACACTAACGCTCAACACGGATGTTGTGGGCACCATTTTAATTGGCGGACCGACCGTTACCGTAGGGACGACCGTGCCAGGTCAAGACGTGCGATTGAGCTTCGCGGCGACAGCGGGTCAGCGCGTTGTAGTCTATGCCACCAACGTAACCAATCCGAATGCCACCGTGAATTTGGTGGCCCAGTCAGGTTCGATTATAACGGGCATGTTCATCAACAACACTCCTTCTGGGCAATTGTTCTTTATGGACACGCCAATACCACAAAGCTTAGGTTCAGAGGTTTATCAACTGTGGATACAGCACAACGGAACAGGCTGGGGCAGCGAAACGCTTCAGATCGTCCCAGATTTTGCCGGGACGCTAACGATACCCGCGGCCGGAGCCACGGGACCAGCGGTGCAGGTTCCTACGAGCGGGAACCTGGCTTTGGGGCAGAGTTCGAGTTTGACCTTCAGTGCGACGGCGGGTCAGAGAGTGAGCTTCAACCTAAACAATTCCACCTTTCCGTCTGGGTCATGCAAACTGTACCTATACGATCCGAATGGCAACCAGCTCCTCCTCTATAGCCCCAATGGCTATGGCTGCGGCTGGGTGGACACGGTAACGCTCGCATTGACCGGCACTTACACGTTTTATCTCGCGTCGAGCGGGACAGGAAGTATATCGATCTCGATCAACAACGATCAGGACGTGACTACGCCTCATATTTCGATTGGCGGGGGCGCTGTAAATGTTGCGACGATGGCGCCGGGACAAGACATCCGGTTAAGCTTTACCACAACCACAGCAAATAAACGCGTTGTGATCTACGCTACCAATGTAAGCAGCCCGGGCGTCTCTTTGAACCTGATGACGCCAGCTGGGACAATCCAGATTGGTTTGTGGATATTTACCAACCCCGGATATACCTTCTTCATCGACACACAGACGTTGGCCGCAATAGGGACCTATCAGTTGTGGATACCCCACTCGCAGAATGACAGTTCGCTTCAAAGCGAGACGCTGCAGATTGTGAACGTTCCCGCTGATATTTCACACACAGTAATAATGGGCGGATCGACTTATCCGTTCTCCACCGTCGCTGGTCAGAATGCAAACATCATGTTCAGCAATGCCGCGAGCCAGTCGGTAACCGTCCATTGGACCAGTGGCAACTATCTGAGCACGTTGGGGTGCCTTATGAAAGTCACGGGTCCGAGTCCTTCCACGACTCAGGTCGGTTCTGGAAATTGCAATACGAACACTGGGACCATAAGCCTAGGCACGATTTCGTCTGGTACGTACAACATTCTGGTCGACCCGCAACAATGGAATCCGGGCGGTATGAGCTTGACGGTAACTACTCCGTAGCGAGAGAGAAGATGAACAAGACTGTTTGCTTGAAATCATCGTTGATGTTCGCGCTGATCGTGACCTTGTTGTCAGTCACTCTAGCCACCGGGAAAGTGCTGCCTAATCCTGCGGCCACTTCCGCTATCGAAGGTTCCCATGCGCTCGTCGGGGCCACAAAAACTCTGCTTCCGGATGGAAGGCTCCTTGTCGCAGGCGGCCACGATCGCACTGGGCACGTGAGGGCAACGCTTACGACGAGAGATCCACTGACGGGGACGGTCGCAGTACTTGGCACTGCGCTGCGTTTCCCGCGCTCGGCGCACACGGCAACCGTTCTTCCCGATGGTACCGTTCTGATCATGGGTGGCGTTGGACAGACGGGCGACCTCGTGTCATCAGCAGAACTCTTCGATCCCATGTCGGGCGAGGTTCAGCTCCTCGCCGCTGCGGCGCCGATACCTCGGGCTTTCCACACGGCCACGCTCCTTACAGATGGTCGGGTATTGATCGCAGGAGGGGTCTTCTCGAACGCCGTGCGTGCAACAACCATCGAACTCTGGGACTACAGGGCGGAGCACAGCAAGACCTTGTCTCCGCAGGTTGTACTGAATCGCCGCAACCATATCGCAACTCTCTTGGCTGACGGTACGGTCCTCTTCTCCGGTGGGAAGGACGGAGATGGGAGCCCCCTCACTAATGGCCAGATCTTCGATCCCAAATCGCAAACCATTGCCGTTGTTGCAAGCCCAGAGTCGGTTCTGGAATCAAGCAGCGGCTTGACCGAGATGCGAGCTTCCTCTCCGCAAGATGGTGATCAGAACGTCCCACTCGATGCTCTGATCTCAGTGCGGTTTTCGAGACCGGTTCAGATGGCGAGTGTTAATGCCGCGGCCGCTATCTTGCAAGGTCCTGACGGTATCGTGAGCGCCAAGGTGGTTGCGGCCGAAGGCGGGATGTTGGCATTCATAACGCCCGCGTCGTCATTTCTGCCCGGCACCGCCTACAGTGTGAAACTTTCCGGAATCGCGGATGCTGCCAATCAGAGCGTCGCTTACGCAGAATTCTTCTTCTCGACAACGGGCGAGGCTCCGGCGTCGTCCCCATATGACGCCGAAGAATGGTCGCCCACGTCTGACTGGCAGACGCACCGCGCACCATCCAAGCAGGAGTCCTTACCCGATCTCCAAGCACCGCCTGGTTCGACCGCTTTGGCTGGTCAGGTCCTCAAGCTGAACGGCGAGCCACTGCAGCACGCCACCCTGCAAATCGGCAACCGGCGAACGCAGTCGGATGGAACCGGGCGTTTCCTGCTTACGGACATTCCTGCCGGTCACCAGGTGCTGGTCATCGAAGGCTCGACCGCCAACACCCCCGGCAAGAAGTACGGGCGCTTTGAGTTCGGCGATGAAATCAAGGCGGGGGTCACCAACAAACTCGGTTTCAAGATCTGGATGTCGTTGCTTGATGTTGCGCACGAAATCACTATTCCTTCACCCACCACGAAAGAGATGATTCTTACGACGCCGACTATGCCGGGGCTGGAACTGCATCTTCCAGCGGGCACAGTGATCACGACCGATAGTGGCAAGGTGGTCACGAAGATCACGATCACACCAATACCCGTGGATCGGCCTCCTTTTCTTTTGCCGTTCGTCCGAATCCCAATTTATTTCACGATTCAGCCAGGCGGCGCCTACATTTCAGTGAACGGCAACGACTGGAAGGGGGCGCGTCTGTTTTACCCGAACAACGAGCATAAGCCTGCGGGTTCGCCGTATGCATTCTGGAACTACAACGCGGACCATAATGGTTGGTTCGTTTACGGTGAAGGCCGAGTGAACAAAGAAAGGACTCAGGTTGTGCCCGACCCCGGCGTTGTGATCTATGGCTTCTCGGGGGCCATGGTCGGGGGTGACGAAGGGCCGACCACAGGTCCCGTGGGTGGGACAGCAGATGGAGAACCTGTCAATCTTTCGAGTGGACTCTTCGTTTACAACAAAACCGATCTGGTGCTGTCGGACGTAATTCCGCTATCCCTCACGCGCACTAACCGCCCGAACGACAGTTGGTCGCGGCCCTTCGGCATTGGAACCTCGCACAACTATGAGATGTTCATTGCAGGAGACGGAACCGCCTTTGGCACCACCCCATACATCGATCTCATTCTCCCGGAAGGCTCTCGCGCTCACTTTACCGGCGTGCCGGTGAGTGGCCAGGGCTACACCACTTACCTGAATTCGGCCGCCGGAACGCCATGGTATGGAGCAATAATGTCGAACACCCCCATCAACCCCAACGGCTATTCCCTGCCGGGCTGGGGACAGCTCCAGACGAAAGACGGCACAATTTATAGCTTCCCCGAAGCTTTCCAGAAGGTTGTTCCCGGCTGCCAGGCGCTGGTCGGTATTACAGACCGATACGGCAATCAGGTGAAGATCACACGAAACGGTGATGCAAACTGCACGATCGCCCAGATCACATCGCCAAGCGGGCGATACATTCAGTTCACGTATGACACCTCCTATCGCGTCAAAACAGCCACTGACAATCTCGGCCGCCAGGTGGTCTACAACTACGACGCCAGCGGGCGCCTCTACACCGTGACAGATGCGAATAGCGGCCTTTGGACCTACGGCTACGACACCCAGAACCGCATGACGACCATCCAAGACCCGCGCCAGATCACGTATCTCACTAACAACTACGACGGTTCGGGCCATCTCTACCGGCAATACCTGGCCGATGGGACGAGCTTCTACCAGTTCAACTGGACTTTTACGTCCAATACAGTGAACAACGTTTTCAAGTTTAGCAGTGGATCGGGCGGCCCTGCTCCATACGCAGTCCTGGGCTTCCGCACTTGTACCACGTGCAATGAAGGTTTCACGCCCCTCGTTTCTCAGGTGAATGTGGTCGATCCCAGGGGCTATACGCGACAGGTAATATTCAATCAAGACGGTTACCCTACGAGCGACACGCATGCTCTCGGACAACCGGAACAGGAGACGACTACCTACACTTACTATGCCGACAACCTGCTCCAGACCGCAACCGATCAACTGGGCAGAGTTGCCAGCTACGCCTATGACGTGAATGCCAACCCCACGTCACTCACGCTCACGAATCTCCCCGGAATCACCGGTGCGGTCACTACCTCGGCTACCTATGACGGTGTCTTGAGCCGGCCTCTCACGGTTACCGACCCGCTCGGCAACACCACATCGATTAACTACGACACGTTCGGCAATGCACTGAGCGTCACCGACCCCCTAAATCACCAACTCACATTTGGCTACAACGGCATCGGATTGGTGACTTCCGTTACCGACGCGATGCAGAACCAAACGCAATTCGCCTACGACTTTGCGGATCTAATCGGCATCACCGATCCGCTCCTGAACACGACTTCAATGTTCCATGACGCGGCGGGCCGTCTCAGTCAGCGGACAGACCCCCTGGGACACACGACCAAATACCAATACAACAACCTCAACCAGGTCACTCAGATCACTGACCCTCTTCAGGGACTCACGTCTTTCACTTATGACGGCAACGGAAATCTTAAAACCGTGCAGGATGCGCGGCAGCAGGGGAGCAACAACAAGACAGTTTACGCCTACGACAACTTCGATCATCTGCAAACGCGCAAGGACCCGCTGCTCCGACAGGAATCCTATGTTTTTGACCTGCTCGGCAATCTCACCAGCTTCACGGACCGTCGCGGCAAGCCCACGACCTATCAGTACGACGGCATAAACCGCTCCACCTTCGCCGGATTCGGAACTGCTCCCACCTACGAAAGCACGATCAACTATACCTATGACGGAGGCAACCGCCTGAGCAAAGTAGTGGACTCTTCCTCGGGTACGATCACTCCAGTTTTCGACGGCCTGGACCGTCTGACATCGGAAACGACGCCCCAGGGCAGCGTTGCCTACACTTATGACAACGACAGCCACCTGAAGACCGCCCAGGTGACCGGCCAGACGATTGTGAACTACCACTTTGACAACGCGAGCCGTCTGTATCAGGTCACACAAGGGACGAGCAACACGCTCGTCGGTTACGACAATGCCAACCGCCGCAGTTCGTTGACTCTGCCCAATGGTGTAGTGCTGACCTACGGCTACGATAACGATTCGCGTATAAACAGCTTGAGCTACCAGTTGGGAACCACAGCGGTTGGTAGTTTGAGCTACATGTATGATGCTGCCGGTCGTCGAACCCAAGTGGGTGGAAGCCTAGCTGCTACAGGCTTCCCAAATGCCGTGAGTTCCGCTGCTTACGATGTTGCCAACGAATTGACCGGTTGGAATGGCACCACGATCGGCTACGATGCCAATGGAAATATTTCGAACGACGGCGTCGCGAGTTATACCTGGAACGGCCGCAATCAACTGATCAGCCGGGGAGCAACGAGTTTTCAGTATGACTCCCTTGGAAGGCGAACTCTCAACGCGGCCGGGAACAACCTGTTGTACGAAGGCTGGAATGTGGGGCAGGAACTCTCCGGAACGACGCCGGTCGCGAACGAGATTCTAGGGGGCATCGACGAGTTCTTCACTCGCAAGGTTTCGGGGGGAACCTACAGTCCGATCACCGATGGATTGGGAAGCGTCTTGGCTCTGACGAATTCATCGGGGGCCATAAAAACGCAGTACGGCTACGATCCGTTTGGCAACACGACGACTTCTGGCGCGACAAACACCAACGTGTTTCAGTACACCGGCCGCGAAAACGACGCGAACGGGTTATACTTCTACCGGGCGAGATACTACAATCCGCAGTTCGGACGGTTCGTCTCGGAAGACCCTATCGGCTTCGCAGGCGGTATCAACGTCTATGCCTACGCTGGCGATAGCCCCACCAATTTTACCGATCCGTTCGGCCTGCAGACGACGGTCACCGGACCGGTGACGTCGCCGTATCCCGGCACTCCTTCCTCGACAGAGGTACAGGAGGCTGTTGAAGCGGTTGAGGCGGCTTCAGCGGGAGGAGGCGCAGCCGCCGCTGCAGCTACCGCTGGTTTGGTTGTGGTCGATGCGGGTCTCGCATACTACGACTACAACCAGTTCAGGAAACTATGCACGGCCTCTGGCTGGTCGTGGTGCAGCAATCTGCCATCGCCGCAGCCCGGAGAGGGCTCTGGAGCAGCTCCTCAGCCGATGCCAGGGATGGCTGGGAGAAATTGCGGAGCAGGGAGCTCCGCTGGTGAGTGTTGGAACCAATTCGCCAGGGACCTGCAAGCATGCTCTGAAGCATATCCACCTGGGCCCCAGAGGCAAGCGTGTTTTGAGGCCGCTAGGCAAAAGCTAAAATTTTGCCTCGGGGGTAAAGGCCCGGTTAATTAGATAGTTCGAAGGCTCGTGGAAATGGAGAGCACAGTGGATTCAGATGCGGAGCTTCTAGTCAGAGTTAATAGCAGCGACGATTTCTTCGGGTCTGTTTTTACCAGAGATAGTTTGGACGACTGGAATCTGGCGAAGGATTTTGGTGAATTTCTAGTTCGAATTCTGCCAGATGCTGAGATCATGGGCCATGCTGTGCTGGCGAGGGCGTACAGACACCTCGGTGAGCTAGAACTCGCTTTCGACGAACTGAAACAATGCCGAGCGCGGAGTGCGAACAGGAAGTTGGAACCGTGGGAGATCGAGATGTTTGCTCCTTTCTTCGCAGAAGAACAGAAACTTTTGTCTGGAAAATCCGAGACCGGGGAGCCGGATAAGACATAGGCCTAACACTGCTTTCCGATCCCGCCCCTGCCCGCCATTCGCTGCCTGATGTGCTGCGCTTGCCGTGTCTGATCTGGCTCTGGTTGGTGTCCTGGTCCCGAGCCGCATCGCCGCGCTTTCCGCCCCCATTTTCGTGGTTTGCGCACGATTAGCGCGAGGGGATTGGCGCTGCCGGAGGGTAACGTCCACAAGGTCAAAAGCGCGCCGCCTTCGGCGTCGGGTGGAGGAGTGACACGTCACCCCCGAATGGGTGCTGCAGAGCAACTTCCGGTTAACGTGCGCGAACTTGTTGAAAGCTGGCGTGCAGCAACTGTTCAAGTGGCGGTGGGCAAGAACGCGGCTGGCGAGACAATCGTGGTATTCAACTATGGCGGCCCGCTACCTTACGTGCCAGTGACCGCAGGCGGATTTGGGGCCAGCGTGAGTGGGTATAACACAAATACTGTCACCACCGGGCGAGGTTGCGGCTGCAAATGAAGACTGGTGTCGAATCTATGCGCTGGATTATCGCCGCACTTGTCCTGATTGCTTCGGGGATTGCATTTATCGTGTATGTCGCTCTACCTTTGCCGGGCGCAAAGTTGGGCGGTGGATTTTTCCTTGCGATTGGTGTCATGAATGCACTGTTCTATACAAACAGGCCGGGAGATATTTTCACGAGCGCAGTCAAGCTGGCCCTTTGTTGCGAGGTTCTGGGCACGCAGCGGAGAAGGCGGAACCCAGCTCTTGTTCCTTGGGATCGCGATTATTTTCGCAGTGGCGGGATGCATTTTGCTTGTTAGAGGCCCGGCATAATAGCGGCCTTAGTACCGCGCCAGATACTACAACCCAACACTGGGGCGCTTCATCTCGGAGGACCCTGCTGGCCTTATATTCGGCCCCAGTGCTGTCCAAATTAGCTGAGAACCCGCCGCTGACTTACCCAAAATAAAGGCAAATTTGCCCCCGAATCCTCTGGATGGCCGCTCTACTTTTCTTCGCGATCTTCGGAATTCTTTCATTGATCTGCCCCCAGCATGGCAGTCCCCAGTGTCTTATGATGTTGGCAAATGGTCTCGTCTTGCTGTCTAGCGTACGCGCGCCCGCGGTTATGATTGGGCGATTACATGCGCGTCCATCCAGCAACAAAGGACTGTCCTGCGTGATTGTGGTCATTTGTTCAATCGCAGGTGGCGCACAAGTCGATCCTTATCCCACAAGGCTGTGACTGGCGAGCGCTGCCACAACGTGCCATCGAAGTTTGGAGGCAGCTCGATGACGATAGCACGCGTCGGTAACCTGTCCGCGGGAGAGTTCGCCCCAGCCGCGGAGGGCGGCATCCACCACCGGCATGGGGAATCTGCCCAAAGCTCAGCATTTGCCAACCAAATCAACGGCGAACGAATTTCTCTCAACCTTCTGGGAGACGGTTACATTGAAGCCATCGATAGCCGCGACATTAAGCTGAACGCCAAACAACAGCGAAGGGTGAACCTGGGGATTGCCGGCGTGGTTGTCAGCGCTCCTGTGCTCGAAGCAAGCGGTTCCCAGCTGAAGATGCAGTCAGGCCGCTTCGGCTGGAAGAGCCAACACAGCAGCTTGATGTCCTCTTGCGCCGATTCGCTACGCAACGAGCTCGGCGTCCGCAACTCCCTCTACCCAGAGGAGTACCCCACGCACGCCCTAACGGACAGCCCTACGCCATTCGACATGCAAGATGCAAAACACATAAAACTGAACTGGAAAGCTTGGTGGACGAAATCCGCCACATAGCTCTTCCCACGCGAAATGATACCCTCGCAGCCAGCCCCGACGCCCATGCAGGCGAGAAGCTGTTTGACCAGATCGGCTGCGCGGTTTGCCACGTGCCCCGAGCTACAAGACCCTGCGGCCGGGGACCCGAATCAACGGCGGCATGTACAAGGTCCCCAAGTTCATCGGCAATACGGTCATTCATCCCTACAGCGATTTCCTGTTCATGATGTAGGTACAGGAGACGGCATCCCCCAAGCTGCCAAGCCCGAATACCTCGACCAATCCACCGCAAACAGGTTTCGCACCCCGCCACTCTGGGGACTGCGGTTCCGTTATGGGCTTATGCACGATGGCAATTCACCCGGCACCGACCAAGCCATCGAACGCCACGGAGAGGAGGCAATGATTATCCGTCAGCACTACGAGCACCTGACAGCGGCCGAGAAGAAGCAGTTGCAGCAATTCTTGAACTCGTTATGACGGTGCTGAAAACTTAGGTTGGCACTGTCTCAGAGGCTGGCGCAGAGGCGTCCTACGGAAACGCCTGGAGAAGAACATGCGAGTAATCAAGAGACTATTTCCGCAGTTGTAGCCGAAGGCAGCTGAGCTATCGGGCTAATTGGGTGTAGACGTTTTTGAGGCTGCGAAAGCATCCAAATCCATCAAGTTTCAACACACGTCAACGAGCGGCCCGCAACAAGTTCACCATCAATCATTTGGAAACAGCCGAATTCTACAAGTTTCAATAGGGCTTGGAATCTGGTTCGGGACCAGGGGGTCGGAGGTTCAAATCCTCTCTCCCCGACCAATCTTTTCAATGAGATAAACTGCGTTTCTGGTTTTGCCGTCACACCGCTGTAGTCGATTCTGTAGACGGTCAAAGCGTCAGAGTTCCATATCCAAGTCGATCCCGCACTGCTGCTGTTTTATGGAAAATGGCACGCCATGCATTTCGAGTTTGATCTTTGCCGAATGACCAACTGACGGCCCATCAGTCGCTCCCCTCTCAGATCAACTGAAAACTCAACGTCCTGCCGACTCACTGTGTGCTAAATGTGTGCCTGATTTCAGGTTAAAGCATTCGCAAGGCGGCACTCAGGTCCGTCTGGATCATGAATGATAAAGGACGCTATCGCCAACCTCGCAGCGGCGCGAGTCGACAAGCTCTATAGGTGCAGCGCTTGTTACTGAGAAAAACCAGCCCGAATCTGTCGGTCTTTCTTCGACCCTGACCATCCCTGAACTGGAACAATCCAAGGCGGCGGTGCTCAATACGCTCGCGTCTCAACACTCTCGGCGGAGTTACGAATACGCCATCGAGAGGTTTATCGCCTGGTATTGCTCCGAACCTAGATTAACGTTCAACCGATCTGTCGTGGTGAAGTACCGGTCATTCCTAGAATGCCTCTCGCTGTCCACAGCTACGATCAACTTACATCTTTCCGCTATTCGGAGGCTGGCCGATGAATCTGCAGAGAGCGGGTGGCTGAGCCCGGAACACGCGATTGGAATCCGACGAGTTAAGGGAGTCAAGCGACCCACGTCACCAGTTACATGCAGTCACAAGCGCCGGACCTGGCCGTTCAGTTCGTGCAAAAGGTTTACTCAGAAAACGTGCTGAACGTCAGGCATGACGTGTGGGATGTACACACCGATGTTGATCGCTGGTGGGTCATTACGGATCCCATGAATCTGTATTCGCAGGATCAATTTCCAAACATGGACCTCGCTCTTACGTTTCATGTAGGACTAAACCTCCGCATCCCCCGCAGCGACCGCCAGAAGCTCTCTGATCTGCCTGTAGAACCGTTCGCCGAGGCTTACCGGTACATTCAGGAAGCTACAGATGCGCTGGCACAGGCTAGTGAAGTCGCCGATTACCAGTCAGTCGGCGTGAGATGCCGCGAAGCTCTTCTCGCTTTCGTGAAGGCGGCGCAGACAGTTGTTCCCTGGGCCGGAAAGGACGAGCCGCCAAAAAAGGCTGATTGGCACGATGCGGAAGCCGCTATTGGCGCGACTGAAAATGCGATCAGTTTATGCACGTCAGCCGTCATTCTCCACGTCCGGGGAGTACCTGAGCAGTGTCCATCTTGCGGTTCACACAGATTGTCGCCTCAGAGGGGTTATCGTCAAGACCTTCCCGAAGTGGAGTGGGAGCGGCCAACCTGCGAGAAATGTGGCTGGACTGGTAAGCCAGTTGCTCTTCATCCGATCCCCGAGCCCCATGATGAGCCTTCTTCCGACCCGCCGGAGGGCGAGTGCATCATGCCCAAAACGCCGCTCAGGGAACTTAGGCGGCCGAAAAGGGACGATTGAAGACAAACATCAACACAACGACATTCTATGGATCAGAAGGTTTAGTGGCGCCCTTTTCGGCTTCTGGTTCGGGCTGCGGACAGATGCTATTTTTGTCCCACCGATAGACTTCCACTGGCAGCTTTCCCAATTCCTGACATTCGCCAGCCAGATACATTAATGAAGCATTTGGGAGTACGTGGAGAGGCGGCAAGGAGCGCCGATGCTCGTACCATTTTTGAAGGGAATTCCCCTTCTTTGCCCCACGCTCCGACATCGAAAACAGTTGTCGATACTGACAAGGTGCAACGCCACTAAAGGCGAAGAAAACCACTTTGTTCTCTTCCTCGATTCCCATGGGGGACTCCGGCGTAATCTCCTCACCGTGAAGTCCTAGCGCACGGCTTTTAGGATATGGTTCCAGATAAACCACCCTTCGAATGCCGGCGGCGATGATATGCTTCGCACAGTTGTGACAAGGGAAAGTCGTGACGTACATTGAGTGGCCGTCAACAGCCACCCCTCGCCGCGCAGCGTCGATGAGCGAAGCCATCTCTGCGTGAACCGGTCGGCTAAATTCACCAATATCCATGAATTGAGTCCGTTTGAGGTTCGGCAGGAGATCGCGCGCCAGATCAGAAGAGCGTCTTGACTTGACTGTTTCTTGTAGCCAATCCTTTTGGGCAATTCTTTCGAGCAGTTCGGCCAGAGCACTGACCTTAATCTCGGCGGCACGGTCCTCGCCGCTTTGCAGAAGCCTTTGATCCCGATTGTCGGGCGAATTCTCGTCCCAGTAAAAGCCCCCTCCTCCGCGTGGAACCTCATTCATCCCAACCGCGATGACATCAGCATTCTTGATCTCATTTGGACCGCGCGTCAGGCTAACGATTACGGCGCCTACCTGTCGATTGTCGTCTGACGATCTAAGCGCTACGGCCGCAGCCTGGTACATCGCGTATTCATCGGGTTGGGGAGTATGGAAAGGATGGCCAAAAAGCAAATCCACAAACCGCTGTATCTTGAATTCGCCAGACGAAACACCCAGGTTCGCAAAGAAGTCCGCTTGCGGATACGTATCTCGCGTATTTTGTCCCAGATCATCGTCCTGCTTTTCGTCAGCCGTTATTACATCAAGTGCCTTGCTCTCAAACAGTGAGCCGCGTCCGGGCTGAGATTCTTCGCGTGCCCACCGTTCTCCAAGATCCTTCACACGTCGCGAGCGAGGGGCATGCCCGGCAACCAGGAAAAACGAGGAACCGTAGACCCGGCGTAACAGGTTGGCCTCGTCGGGATGTTTCAATTGGTGAAGAATATAGGCGCGTCCCGAAGCCGGTTTTTCAGGGCTGCCTGAGACCTCTGCCCTGTGCCTTCGAATCTCCGTAATACCGGCTAATGCCATCGCCGCACCGTTTTCAAGATGCTTTCTGAAAGCATCTCCCATATTCTGCAAATGGCGAGTTCGCTCCGGCTTTCCGGGGCCGGCTGGTGGTGTCCATCCCGCAAAGTTCTTCAGCAGATCGGACAGTCGAATATCTACGCTCTGATACCCGAACGTCTCCAACGCCTCTCTGAGCCTCTTCGACAAGTCTTCCAATCGCGTGCCGGCAGCACCAACAAGTGCAAAAACCAGTTCCGGCCGCTCATTCTCAACTTGTGTGGCCAAGGTATTTCTCCCTGTAGAGGCAAACTTTCTATTGGTCGAGTATCAGAGACGCATAAGTCGATTCAAAAATGTTCTGCCGATCTTTAACCGCCAGCCTAAGCAGGCAATACAACTGCCAGTACGCCTGCCACCGCTTGCTCCGCGGCGGAAGGTACTCAACCGGCAGACCCAGGTCGTCTTTCACGTCCTGCCATTTGATCATTTGTCCGTGAGAAGGCCACCGCGTCGTGTCCATGAGCGCCCCGGCAATTTTTGAAAAGTTGCGCCCCTTGCGTTTCAACTGATCTTCCGCAAAATTCCGGGCCCGATCCCGAATGGCTTCGAAATTTCTTAAAGTAGTAGGGTCGAGTTTGTTCAGCATCGCGCGTGCGACGGGGTCATTCGGGTTCTTCTTCAATGCTTCGGAGTATGTGGCGAAGGCATCGAGATAAGATAGAACCGAATGACAAATCTCTTTGCCGTTCTCATCGTGGGACCATATTTGTGGGTCGATTGTTCCCAGTTCAGACGAGTCGCTCATGATGAGCGCATCCGCCCCGAGCACCATTAGCGTTCCGGCACTTTTAGCGAAGTCGGGAATAATCACCCGGAACTTTCCGGCCCCGACCGTCGCCTGTACCAAAGTCATCATCTTTTCAGCCGCATCAACGTCACCGCCGCGCGTGTGCAATAGAAGGTCAATATTGGTCTCGGGCTCAATATTGTGAAGCATTTCTACGAACCCGACGATATGGTCGCGATCGATCGTCGCTGCCTTACCGGAAACGTAGCAAATCAGCCGGCTGCCCCACTCATCCTCTATGGATTTCATTAGCGCTTGGCGGTGATACCGGGGCGCGTGGATGGCTTTGTACATCGGGGTCTTGGTGGGAGACCCGTTTGCCCCGTTAGGAGCATCCTGCGAGTCAGGAGCGTCCTCATCACCAGGATCGTAGGAAGTCATCGTCTATACCTCTCGTGGGCCCAAATAATGCGCCCTTTTCTGACGAAATAGTGGCACCGTCGCTTCTCTTCGTAGTAATCAATACTCGGAGAAATAGTCAGTGGACCCTTTCCAGTTACCGACCAATAGGGCGACCGAGCTTTGTCAGTATTGAGCATAATACGGTGACCAACCCGGCACGGACAGTCAAATGCGATCCATTTCGGGCGCGCCCGCGGCCCGACTACAACAGCGCCGTTGCGTGGCAGCCGTTCTGGGATTTCGTCCGCAGCATCAACGGACGCGACGATCCTCCACCCGCGAAAGAAGGGTAGCCACTCCCACCAGGGTATCTGCGTTAGTTTGGCCACGTCTGCTCCAGGAAGGGTGTTGTTATACCGACGCCCAGCTTTCCACTTTGCGGATCACAATAATGCCCAGGCCGAGGAAGCGCGACATTGGTTGAAATCTCACGTTCGTGACAACGCAACAGGACTTCACTCGGCCGAGGTTCGGGGCCATATCCAATCAGCCGTTCCAGCAGTTCGCTGACTGCCGCCGCCGCGACTGCGGTCGTAAACGTCACAACAGCGGGCTCTGTTCGTGCAAGTGCTGGCGCGTAGCCCTCATCTTCCCGGCGTACCCGCTCATCTGGAGTCAAAAGTTCAGCCCCCGCCCGTGCGAGGTCGATCCGGTTACGACAGATAAGGCAGGCCTGACCGGGAGAGAGGATCGTTAGACGCCCGTCGATTCCGATGAGGTCGCCGTTTGCGTTGCTGCTTAGAAGCACGCCGCAATCAATTACGGGTATGAGTAAATAGGTCGCCAAACGAGACAGGACCAAACGCCCTGCATTGTCATCGGTGCATCCAAAGATCACATCGCAGCCAACGAGCCGCCTTGCCGTAGCTTCCAGCGTGATCATCGACCGAACCGTCTCACAGCGCATTTGCGGAGCAATTCGGGCAAGATGACGCGCCAACACTTCGACTTTAGGCTGGCCCACATCGGCTTCAGTCGAACCATACACTCGCGTCACGTTACTTGCAGATAGTTCGTCAGGATCGACCAAGGTCAGTTGCCTGACACCGAGGCGAACCAGCTGTTCAGCTACGGCTGAACCCGTGCCGCCGCAACCCGTGACCGCAATTTTTAGGTCACCGAGAGTTTCCTGGACAGCGCTGCCAAATGCCCGCACGTTACGGTCGAAAATATCTGACAGCGGCGGCTCGATAGAATCGAAAGCTCGAATCAGGCGCCACCGGTCCCCGATCTGCCATAAACGTTCGATTTGCACATCGTTGCCGCCCTCCCGCTGTAGATGCCCGGTAAATGCCAGACCTTCTGGTCGTGGCGAGAAAATTAGTGCGCCATAGTACGGACTGCCGGAGCGCAGGCGGAATAAATCTATAATTTCTCGATCTACAACGCGGTCGTGGTCGCTTGGTCGAGGCGAAGCGTCCCGGCCAGGATGCGTATGAACCCATATGCATGTCGCGCCAATTGTCTCCGCCTCAGACAGTGCTTTTACATAACCTTCAGACCGGATGCCCAGACCGTTCCATTCCCGACGGCTATACGCCTCCTCCCCCACCCATCTCATGCCTCGTGCCAGAAGCCTCGTGTCACCATTCGGAGCTTCGGCAATGCCCGCCAACAGCACTCCGGCGGTTTCCACCGGAAGCCTTGCGGCGGATTCCAGCTCCTCCGCTATCGTCTGTGGGACCACGACTGAAACTGTCATCGCACCAGCACCGGAACTGACTTTTCAAGCTCTCTACGCACCAAGGCCATAAAACTTTCAAGACCGTCGATGCCTGATTTCCATTGTCCGGCAGCAAAATGACGCGACCATCGCTGCCAGCTGCGGCCGAGGTGATGCTCGATAACTTCCGTCGCAGGGATGACTTGCCCATCCGCACGACGAATAGGAGGATCAAACCACCACATGTCGGGTGGTACGTCCGGGTATCCGGCACTCAGGCGCAGCAGAAGGTTTGATTGTGGCTGGTCGAATCCTGGAGGTAACGTAAAATTAGGGAACAGCACGCAGGTCATGTTCGCTTCGATCGAGACCGAATGGTTGATGGCCCGGTGCGTCAGGTACTCGGTGTCAGTGGGAGGCAACACGATGGTCCTCCTGCTCCGGCCCCTCTCCCCCGGGATTGATCTGCGCTGGTGCTGTAAAAAAGCGAAGCCCGTTCCGAATTTCCACTTCCTGCTCGTCACCAATCTTGCGATCCGAACCACCCGGCACCACCTCGAAGAGATCGCGGTCAGGCCCTATGGGAGGATTCGGGACATGACGAAGCTGTAGTCCCGTCATGCGCTCCATCTTCACTTTGTAATGTACGCGATCGATTTGGATTTCAAACTCGGGATGAGGCTCTTTGTGGTGTTCGGGGCGATGTTCGTGACCATGTTCCGGGTGCTTGTCACCCCGTTCCTCGTTATTCATGGGAAGACCTCCTGTTGGTATGTTGGTATCACGCTACCACGCCAGTATGGTACTTGACAAGCTCGGTGTCAATAGTCCATATTTACCCCATGAAACCAGTCAAAGCCATGACCATTCGTTTGTCTGCTGAGCAGGCAGAAGCGTTGGAAACCGTCGCGGACGTAGAATCGCGCCCGGTATCGGAGATAATTCGCGCGGCGATAGCGCATCATATCGACAACCGCAAGAAGGACCCGGCGTTTCAGGACAGTCTTAGAAACCGGCTGGATAGAGCACGCCGCTTACTGCGCAAATAGCCGCTTTCCCTCTTCATGCGATTTCTCCCGCCCGTCACTTTTCGCTACATTGTCATTCAGCGCTTGGCTGAGGACTGATTCAAGAAGGTGACGGCTTTCAGCTTGCCCGGCAGCGAGCTGCTCTTCAAGCCGATCGCATATTTCCAGTAATTTCTTGACCCTGATCACAATGCGATGTTGTTCGGCCACCCGTGCCGCCGTCGATCACCAATCCCCGATGTTCCGTCCCTATTCGCGTGCGCCGAGTCCGACTGATGTCGTCCTTTGCCAGAATGCTGGGGTTCGTCGTATAGACGGGGACACCTCGCTTTTGCCGAATCACTTCGGCTTGTTTTTGGCCATTTTCCGTCATTTTTCATAGCGCTTTTTGGCGTACTTCGGCAAAGATGCTGGCACTAGACCGCCAGAATGGCAATACATTCTTGGCGGTTCAACGACTTGATTCGTCGGCGGAACGACAAAAACTGTCGAATCACCCTCATATATATCAAAGGGTTAGCTACATCCTCTTTCTTACATAAAAAAACAGTGCTTCAGTAGGACTTATCCACGCCCGCCTAGCGTGCCCCACAGCGCTGGCGACGGCGGGGGTGGGTAAGTCTGCTAGGAAGAACAAATAAAAGATCTCCACAACAGAGGGCCGCTACGCTTTGCTCCGCGGTTAAATCGGACTTCGGCGCTAACGCGCCTCAGAACTATTTCAAAAGGGCAGTATGAACCCAACACCAAATCGACTATCGCCTCATCGGAAAGAAAAAACTAGGCAGTAGGAAAAAGAGTCTGTCAGGCGCGGTGGTCTCTTGAGCCACCGTAATCACAGCCAACTGTTCTACAATCTGTAGCCAACACGTATCTACGGGGATAACAGTAACCCGCTAGGATGGCCCTGAGGAGAGTGATCCATGAATTCCGATGACGCTGCCGCGCATGACGACATCAAAGCAAAGCTACTTCTGTCCGATGAGGACCTCTTCGCCGAAGTCGGCGGATCGCTCGGCAAAGGCGCGACTTTCACAGACGCGATCAAACGGGGCCGCCAGGTTTTCGAGAACCTCAAGCGCGAGCTGAGGGAAAAGGTCTGCTCAAACAAAAAAGTCATCGCCTGCTACAAGGGGGCCAAGGAAGACAGCGTCCAGGCAGTCGCCGCTATTATCGATGCCATTGCCGGAGCCTTGCATGGCATCCCGCCCGCGACCATCGCCATATTGCTCTACCGGTCGGGCCTGACGAAATATTGCGGTACCGGCTGGCCGCCCGCGGCCGGGACGACAAAATAACTGCGAGCGCTGGGAGAACCGGATGAGCGAAGCGGATATCGATGCCATCCTGCGTGAATTCGATCCAATTCACGGCGCCATCGCACAGCCCGAGGGAAAAGACGCGGTCGTAGTATCAGGCGTTCCTGCATCTGCCGAAAGCATCGGCAATCCCGCTCCGGACGCCGCTGGAATTGTGTTCTTTTGCTTCGCCGCGGAACGGATGCTCGCCGCCGGACACGGCTTTCCGGAATCACAAAAATATGCGTGGATCACCGACCCGCATCGTTACCGCAACTCCTTCGAAGCGTCATGTCAGGGCAGCGTTGTCAATCTTCTGATTGGCCTCTGGGAACATCGCAGATACCGCTGCGACAAACTCGTTATCGTTCGCAACGAGCATACTGGCGGGTTCCACATCGAAACCTACGAAACTGCGAATGCCTACTTCGCATGCATTTCCTACCAGTTCTCCAACCTGATCAACCGCTATTCGCTGCTCAATCATTATGTGATCGAGATCGGCCAGAAAGCCGCGCCGCTGCAATGTCTGACACCCACAAACGAAGTAGGGGGGCAGGCCATCGAACGCGCGATCCGCACGAAGTGGAACGACATGTGCCCGCACCTTGACGGATTCCTCCAGACCATAGCCGAGGCCAGCGCCTATGAGGCCAGCGAAGTCCTGGTCGACAAGCATGTCGCGGCGGCAGCGGAACTGTTCTACACCAACGAAAACTATGTGCATCTGCGCGACTCCACGCGGCTATTAACGGGGCCGTACTATCTTCCGGCGGAGGTTATGTGGACTATCTATTCGGATCAGGCCCTGACCTTCACTCTGGCCCATGAGCTGATGCATATCCAGAATGGCGATATCCGCAAACCTGGACGCGCTTTCGTCGAAGAGATGGGCGCCGATATGGGCGCGGGAGATCTCTTGGCCTATATGACGACGGCGACCGCGAAGAGAGGTGGGTATCAGCCTTCCATCGGCACGATCATTATCGGGCCGATCATCTTCTTCGCGCTCGCGCGCGCCTTCGCCTATTTCGATAATTTCGAGGAAAAATTCCGCGGGAAGAATCTCAGCGAGGCCTCTATGGCCGAGGCGATGAAGGAGGAGCTCAACCTCCTTCAGCGTTCGATCTGCATTGCCGGGCTGTTTGTGGGGGGTGGGTGGGTGACCGACCCAGGCGGCGCGCCCTTGTGGAACATCACGGGCGAGCTGCGCCTCCTGGAGATCGCACTCAGGCGAAGGCTTTGGGAATTGTCGGGCATACCGTTATCGCTGTCCGTGGAAGCCGAGATCGCACTGGTGCAGGACTCGGTCCAGACCGCGAAGCTCCGGACGGAGCGGGACGTTACGAATTTCCGGAAGGAACAAAAGCGGATCAGCTCGGACACGGAGGGCTCATGAAGAAATTTGCCACAAAGATTTACGCCGCCGTCCGGTCAGGCCTCTATAAGGTTAAGAGCTCAAAGTAACCTCGTCCAAAATCCGGCCCGCATCATCTAGACTTGGTTTCTTTCTTCACGGGGGGCGTGTCCAATCCAAGCTCTTCCAGAGCCGAGAGGTCACGGGGTGTCAGTTTGCCTCTGTCCAGAAAACGCTGCCGCTCAGAGACTGAGAGGTCCTGCCAAGGAATGAAGTCCCAATACAACAGCGTGGCCGGCGTCAACGTCCTGGTCGCCGACTTCTTTTGCAGCGCGGAAGCTCCGTACCAAACGAATGGTCTTCGACAGGAGCATTTTTCACACGTGCGTCCTCTCTCTCCGCAATGCGAACACTGCCAGCAACCAGACAGGCCCTTGCGGATGCACCAGGCGAGCCCGCCGCAGAGGGGACAGCCGAGGGGGCGGTGTTTGCTTCTGGGATTGGCGATCTTATTCTTAAGCGGGGCAGTGACCGTGGTCTTGATCGGGTGTCTCTTCAGGCGCAATCGCTCGACACCCATTGTGATTCCAAAATGCCAAATGCAGGACTGTGAAAAACGACGCTCCGCGAAGGCGGGCAGGGGGGCTTAAATAAGGATTGCACCACGCGCGAACCGATGCGCGAACAACCAGCAGCCGAAACCGGCCTACATCATCCCAAACGATCCTAAATCGACTTCAGCCCAAGCCTCGCCGCATCATCTATACGTTGATTTCAAACCGCTTCGGCATTTCGGTAGACGGCCCTGAAAAGGCCAGCGTCGCCCGTTCCGATATCCCGGCCCTCTACCTGTCCTTGGTTAATGCGAAACACCTGTGCCTAGGTTATAGTTGTCAGGGAATCACAAAGATCGTGGCGACTTGCTTCGAGGGGGAGCAAGTCACATGCGACTCCGAGAGACAACAATGTTACTAAGTCACCCCTCGCGATCACTCTCCTTCGAAGAAACGTGCATCGGAGGACGAAATGATTGACTGGTTGCGATCCGCAAAGTCTGCCAACTTCCACAAAAAACGGAAACGGCTGCCGAAGGCGGCGATCACCGAGTTATTTCGTACCATCCGGCAAAATTCAGACACGCCGTCGCAGAACGTCTTTCACCACGTCAAGCAACCACTCGGCCATGCCTCGTGGTCGGCGATAGCGTTCTTCTATGAACGAGCCCCGAGCTTCCTTGAACTGCCGGAGGGTCACACACGAGAGCGTGTATGTGGCTTTCTGATGCTCGTTGAATATCGCGAGCATGTCGCGATCTTCAAGTTGGGCCTCGATCTGCCATCAACATTCAAGACCGACTACCTCCAGCGTGCCGGCGACGACAGGGTCGAGGCGGCTATTGCACGCGCTGACGCAACATTCGAGCAAATACGCCTTCGAAACATGGCCACGTCGAAATATGCTCTCCGCTCCAAGACACTCGAAGCGAATGACCTTCGGACTGTCGTTGGCCCATCAGGAGCCAACCGATATGTGCCTCGCGGCTATCGTGTTCGCCGGGGAGGCGAGCAGTATTCTGCCACGCCCAATACAGGCCGAATTTCCTTACGTTCGGATCGTGTTGCGCACGAGGAACTTGCTAACTGGAGCGTGGCCGTCGTCGACATGCTGATCGACGAGAACATCGCATCCTCCACATTCATCCGCGCCTTCGCTCGACCGATTGACCTGGACTCCATGGCAGCCGGCGTCCTGCCCACCTATATCGTTATCGATGTGCCAGCGCTGACGGAACAACTCTTTGACGAGGCTAACGGAATGCGCCTTGTTCGGCATGTGGGCGACGCCAGTGTGGCTCTGGTGAAAAATGAGGGCGACGCTATCCTTGCGCTTCTCGACAGGACGTTGACGGTGTGTTCAGCGATCTTGCTGTTGTATATCTGGGTGGCGGGCTCTATCGAGACCCGTCTCTTGGCGATGGGACACTCTTTCTCTCGTATCTAAAAACCGACCCGCGATTGAACGCTACGACGAGCGAGAAGGGAGGCTTTTCCGCGCAGCATACGGCTTTCGATCCAGATTCCGTATTCGGCGTTGTTGTCGATCACATTGCTGCCGGAGATGAAATACTCGTTTGCGATGATCTCGGCGATGAATGGGCTGACTTCATCGGTATCAACGCGAGCAGCCAGCCGAAGAGAATCAGTTTTTACCATGCGAAGCACGATGACCTTACGCTGGGCGCATCAGCGCTGCATATTGTCGTAAGCCAGGCGATCAAGAATCTCGGGCGAATAAGTCTCGCAGCTGAGGCGGTTGAGGCCAAGCTTCCGGGCTGGACGACGGCATACGCTAATGATCATTTGGAAACACAAATTCAGCGCGTCATCAGGGGCGACGCCGGAACAACTCGTGAGACGATTGCCGACGCGCTCTCTTCCCCGGACACCATTCGCCGGGTGTTCATCGTCACGTCGGCGCTCAGTCGCCGACGGGTCGAAGAACGGTTCGTCGACCCGTCGGCGTCGTGAGACGATTGCCGACGCGCTCTCTTCCCCGGACACCATTCGCCGGGTGTTCATCGTCACGTCGGCGCTCAGTCGCCGACGGGTCGAAGAACGGTTCGTCGCCATTCGCGGCGGCGAAGCCCCGAGGCCGCATTTCATCCAGCTGTACTGGCTGCTCATGTCGTATTTCTCGGCCTGCGCCGAAGTGGGCGCCTATCCCTACGTGGTGTGCCAGGAGTGAGGTCGATCTTTGAGAAGCAGAAGCGCGCTTTATGATGTCGGAGTGAAACCCCGTGAAACCCGGTACCTTGTACTACCGTGAACTTGCGTTGCTTAAGGTCGCTACCTGTGCGCTGCAAGTCCTTTAGTTTAAGTTTGCAGGCGGGTTGAATGCCACGCGCTAGATATTTCGAATTCCCGTGAGTGCCTTCTGTGTGCTGCTGTGTGCTGACTTCCAATACCTGACCCCATCGGTCATTTCCTCGCGGAACGGCTGCGCCGTCTTTTTCTCCACTCCACCCTCCTCCGGGCGTACGCCGCTCGGCCGCGGCTCCGACGGGCGTTTCGGACTGCGCCGGCTTCGCGCCAAACTAACCCCAAACGCGTTTGGCACTCACCGCGCTTTCGCTCACGCCCTGCCACCCTCCTTCGGCCTCCGTTCTGTCCCTTTCACCGTTCCGCCTTGTTTCTTCCCGCTGCCGCTCAAGTGAAGAAAGAAACAAGCCGGAAACGGCAGAAAGGGAAAAGACATGAAATTAGAAGAAGTCAATACACGAACCAAAGAGGCCGTCGATTTCCTCGTTGCAGCGTTGGAGTCCGGTCACAGTGAAGTCCTCACCGCATACCTCGGAGCAATGGCGAGGGTTCACACTTACAGCTTCGGCAACATCATGCTCATCGCACGTCAGAAGCCCGACGCAACCAACGTGGCCGGACTTCGTACCTGGAACTCGCGTGGCCGCTTCGTTAAACGGGGAGAAAAAGGCATTTTCATCCTCGCCCCGATGGTCGGAAGACGAAACACGAAAGATGTAGCGACCGACTAGCCGAGTGAAAACGCATCAACTGAGGGTCAGCGGACGCTGTACGGATTCCGAGCCGTCTATGTTTTCGACAGATTATCTCGTGATTTGCGGCCGAGCCTTTGCGCGTTCGATGTAGTCCGCGAGTGCCACTTTAGAAAGTCCCCTCGATAGCAGCAAGCACATCATCGCTCAACTCCTCTGCCCTGTGCAACGCTCCCTGATGGAGGGGTTCCAGCTATTATCCACCAATCCGGGTTCTGAGGGCGAAGGCCTGATTTCATCAACTAAGACGAAACTGGGTGGAGTTGCGCCGGGTGCCGAAGCGCATGGACGCACCCGTCACCCGTTAACACATAAATCTTCTCGTCCCTTACGTCCACAAGTGCGATCCCACCACAGGTGTCGTTGCTTACGCTAAGGCGGCAAAGCAATGTTCCCGTCGCTGGACGAAATATATCAACTCCCTGCAGATGGGACAAATACAGAAGCCTCGTAGTCGGCGCATATCGAAAACAGTGGCAGTATGCGACAAACGCTCTGGTTCGCTGAACGCCCGACGCTGCTATGAAAGCCATCTTTTGGGATTTCTTTTCCAAGGCCGCCATTTTTTCTGCTTCGACTTTCCTGGACGGCAGCGTTGCGCTGGGAAGGTCGGGCCAAAACGTGACGATCATACTTCGAGGAGTGGTATCAGCTTGCTGGGCCTTAAGGTCATTCCATGAGAACCGACGTCGAACTCTTCCAGTCCTTGGATTGAGTAAGTACAGCGAATCGGAGACGACTAAGACAGAGTTTTGGTGAACCAACGGCCCAAAGGTCGAAGGGCCGTCCAAGTCTTGCTTCCATGCCAATTTCCCCGACAGGGCCTCGTATGCAACAGCGGTTTTGGCATTCGTTGAAACTATCACCAAGCCAAGCATCAGGACCGGTGTGGAGTTGACATCATCGTTGACTGCTCTGTTCGTGCGTCGTTTCCAAATTATCTTGCCGCTTTCGGCGTCCAGGCAGTGTAAATAACCCTTTCTGTCCCCAATGTAGACGCGATTGTCGTCCGCCGCCGGAGAGGAATGAATTGACTCACCTTCACTGCCGTGCGGACAGAACGACCAGAGCGTTTCTCCGGAGTCTGGGTGGAAAGCAAAAAGCGTATTGGAGGTCTTTGCGAATAGTTTTCCCCCGTGAAGGTGAACCGAGGCGTCCGCGTATTTCGGCAGTTCACGTCGCCAAATTAGCTTCCCACGCTCGCGGTCTAATGCGCAGATTGCGCCCGGAGCAAACACTGAAACGAAAAGCTTGTCTTGGGTTGCGAGTGGATTCGGGCGGTTGTTGGAGGGTGGAAGTACACCAAACTTCACGTCGGGCAGTTTGGTACTCCAGACTGTCAGTTCTCGAAAACGAAACGTGCGCGGCTGCTTCTTTCGTGTAGAGGCCATTGCAGCATAAGCAAACCACGACACCGCCGTGATGCGCAAGATAACGGGCCGCTCCGGTCTACGTCAATCACACCCCGACCCGATTCGATGAGTGGGAACGCTATGTTACAACGAGATCCGCATGAATCATCTTGACGCCGTCCACGCGCGTCTCCCATGGCATGCCGCACAGTCGGTGGCAGGCGGCGTCAGGCTGGTCACTCTGGAATCGCCTGGCCACCGGAAAGTTCACTGATGCCGCGCTGACCGTGATTTCGAGCCAGAGATGTCGTTTGATGTAAAAGAGCATGGCTCCCCTTCTCCTGTCACCCGGCATGGAAATCGTATCATCGCTAAGTCTACGAGCCAGACCTTGTTTGGGATGCCTGTGTTTTGAACTTCCCGAGCGCATTCTCCGTAACATCATGCGAGGGCGGAAATGCGACCACGGCGCGTCATCTGCATAGGGGTGGTCTGCTACGCCGTGCTCTGTGCGATCCTTGCGATCTTCCTTGGAGAATTGGCCTTCCGTCCTCAGCGAGTACGTATTACTGAGCGCCAGTCAGCCGAAGCCACCGCCGCCCGATTCGGTGCGGCTTTACGGGACGTTTCGGTCATTGCGAGCGATGGTAGCCATCTTCAAGGTTGGTTTGCGCGTCCTGCAAAAGCGAACGGCGATGCCGTCATACTCCTCCACGGCGTCGGAGACAATCGCCAAGGCATGATGGGATTTGCAGAGCTATTCCTCTCGAATGGCTTTGTAGTATTAGTGCCCGACTCCCGCGCTCAAGGTGGGAGTGGAGGCGCTTTCCCGACATACGGACTAAAGGAAAGCGGCGACGTGCATCGCTGGTTCGATTGGTTGGTGATTCAGCAACATCCCAAATGCGTTTTTGGGATGGGCGAATCAATGGGTGCCGCGTTCTGCTCCAGTCGATTGAAAAGGAGAATCGCTTCTGTGCAGTAATCGCCGAATCATCGTTTGCTAGCTTCCGCCAGATTGCATACGTGCGAGTGGGTCAGTTCCTTCACGCAGGACCGTGGTTGGGCAGAATCGTTCTTCGCCCGGCAGTGGAAGCGGCATTCCTATACGGGCGCATGACTCGCGGCATCAACTTGGCGGATGCCTCTCCCGAGAGGTCGGTGATTGGAAGCCGGGTGCCGATTCTCCTGATACACGGATTGGCAGATGACAACATTCCGTTCCAACAATCCGAACGGATTCGCGCCCATGATCCGGCTGACATCGTTCTGTGGGAGGTACCGCTTGCTGGTCATTGCGGCGCTGTGAATGCTGCTGGGCAGGAGTTCAACACACGAGTGCTTGGCTGGTTTACGTCGCACGCGCCCATGATCCGGCTGACATCGTTCTGTGGGAGGTACCGCTTGCTGGTCATTGCGGCGCTGTGAATGCTGCTGGGCAGGAGTTCAACACACGAGTGCTTGGCTGGTTTACGTCGCATGACGATGGATACTCCGGTGCGCCAACCCGGTCATGACCGCCCTGCTCGCGTCGTCTCATTGGGTATGCTGGCTGACCAGTCGAAAACCCAAAAAATCGGCGTTGACAAGAAACGGGTTGCGGCTGCTCTGGCAAAGCCCTTTTTGGCCAGTATTGATTCTCTTGGGTTTGGAAGATCGTCATGTGTTTCCTTCCACATGTGTTTCATTCCACGGTTACGGTGGTGTCGCCCCCTCGGGTCATGGACGCCCCAGTGCTGCGGTCAGTACTCTCTGTAACATGGAACGCTTGTCGATCAAGTCACTGTTCGGTGCCTGCATCGGTGTCCTTTCGTTGATCGCGGTATCCGCGACGGCGAACGGTCAGGTGAGCACTTCGCTGAAAAAGGAACTGGTTTGGTCTCTTCCTGAAAGTGAGATCGCATCTCCCCAATTTTCTCCGGATGGCAATTTCATCGTCTTGGTTTCCCGTGTACATTGGCCGGACGGCGAAGAAGCGGAGAGTCTTCCTGAGACTCTCTTCAACAAACTCGATGCAAGAAAACACAGGGAACCGCGTTTTGCCGACCCCATCATCAGGCTCATTGATCTCAAAGGGAATCCAGTCTGCGAGGTTCGTTACGGCACAAATCCCAACATAACGGCGGACAATAAGAGCATCGTGTTTTCCCGCCAAAGGAAACCCATCACCGGGTTGAGGCCTCTCGCCGCCACACTAGCAGGCAACGATATTCAACTTTTCGATTGCGAGAAGAAGGAAGCAAGGACAATCGCAGAACCACAAACTGGGTATTTCGACAATCCGATCTTTCTTTCTGACGGGCAGTCGATAGCCTACACCGTCAACGAGGCGGTCAACGGAGAAATGGGAGGCGCAGTCGGTGTCGAGCAAGTCGACGTGAGCGGAGCGCGGAAGGAGTCGTTGCTCGCAAAGGAAGCCGCGCCCGCCGTCCGGTGCCCCACAGCCGGAATAACGAAAATGACAGACTTCCAGAGCATGATGTGCTCACAAACGACCAAACTGTCATCGAGTTTCCCCACCCTTGTGCTCAACGTCTCTGTGGCAGGCGATCAACTCCTCGTTCTTCAAGCGAAGCCTATTCCGTCCGCAGGCGACATGTATCTAGCCAGCCGTTACCAACTGAGCCTCGTGAGGGTCTTTCCGAAAAGGGATGAAGTATTTTCGATGGGGCAAGGCGACATGAACAAAGCGTGGGATGCCTCACTCCAGCCGATCTCGGATGGCGAGGTGATGATCTTCGCGGAATACTGGAAGCCCTTTTCCTTGGAAACCAGAGACTGGCTGCCACAAACGGCACTCCGGAACGCAAACCCTCGAAGTATTTACAGCCCGAATGGGAAGTACTACCTCGCCGTGGAGCCTGTCAAAGAGGAAGCTAGCCACTTCGGTCTCTATCGAGCGGTGGACGGCCACAAACTGTTCACCTCCGCGACGATGGCAAACATCTTCGATGTGGCATGGAATCGAGATTCCACGCGCTTTGCAATAGTGGCGGCTCCGAAGGGATATTCGGGCTCTGCCTACCGAAATGTTCTCGCTGTTTACTCGCTGTCATGACTGCGTAGCGTTGACGACTGGAATAACAGATCTTATGGAAGAGAGCGTTTATGAACTGTAGCGGATGCGGAACCGACCTCGCTCCCTCAGAGGAGCAGGTCAATACAACCGTTGACCAAATTCTAGAGACTTCTCTTAAGGATGCGGAGAAGAAAGGGGGAGTGTGTCCGCTTTGCGGCCACTCCAAGGAAGTACCTTACTCGCATCGCAAGACCGTGCTGTTCGGCTTGCTGTTGGCGTCATTGCTAGTTACGGTCGTCGTGGGGATCGGTGTTCAAAGGTCCCACCAGACCCAGCGTGCAGCACTCGCCGGGGAGGCGGTTGTGCGGATGGGCACCAATGCAGATGTTGTTCGGCTCATCGGGAAGCCGATGACTATCCAGCCCGGCCTCCAAGGAGAAATCAAACAGGATGAAACCGGCTGGAAGGAGGCTCATTTAACGATCACCGTGCGCGGCCCCAATGGTGATGCGACGGTACATGTCGTCGGCGGGAGGGGAACCGGCCCTTGGGTTTTCACGACATTCGAAATTGATTTTGAGAAACAGCACGAGAAGTTAGACCTCATATCCGGGCGAGTGGTGGAATACGATCCCAATGCCTACGTGGAGGTGCATACCCAAACAGCCGTCGTGCCGGAATATAGCAGCGCGGTTGCCGCGGCACCGCGATTCGACGGAGACTTTCCCTGCGTATTCGCGCATGTAGAGGCGAGCGGCGTGATTCCTCAGTTTGGACAGTGCGCAATGTCTACCGTGCAGGAGGAACCAGTCACCAGGTTCGAAGCCGACTTGCGATATGGGCGCTTCGTGCTGCGCGAGACTGATTTGTATTTGGACGACGTTTTCAAGGTTCCTCTTACGCGCTCGTATAGTTCGTCGGACTGGATGCATTCCAATCCAGTGCACGCATTTGGCCGCAACACCAATCATCCATTCGACATCACGCCATTGGGTACGAGGAATCCGTACACATATCAAATGATCGTGCTTGAAGATGGTGACTTTCTGTACTTTGAGCGGGTTTCCAAGGGCACCGGGTATGCGGATGCTGTGTACCAACACACCGAGACCTCCACTCGTTTCTATAAAGCCACGCAGAGTTGGAATGGGAATGGATGGACGACCAGACTCGCCGATGGCTCGGAAATCCGGTTCCCTGAGTCGTATAACGCCAAGAACGCGGCGCAAGGCGCACCGACCGAAATGATTGATGCGAAGGGCAATCATCTGGAACTGCGTCGTGATCCGCAGCGGAACCTGCAAGAAATCAAGACACCGCACGGGCACTGGATCAAGTTTAACTATGACGACCTGTCCCGCATCAAGCGGGCGGAAGACGACGCTGGTCATTGGGCGCAGTACGAGTACAACTCCGATGGGATGCTGGAAGCTGCAACCCTGTCTTCAGGTCGGCAGCGGCACTATGAATATGACGGCGCTCTTATGACTGGAATCATCAATGAAAAAGGGCGCGTCCTGCTCCGCAACTGGTATGAATCAGGGGTTCTGATGCGGCAACAATTTGAAAATGGCGCGGTCTATTCGTACAGCTACGACTGGGTTCCCAATCGCTTCTACGCAGACAAAGTTGTGGTTACGTTGCCAGATCAAACGAAGCGGGACGTGAGTGTTGCAGGAGCGGTGCCGGAGCACTTCAAGAATTACCATCGATAGGCAACGAAGGCCAACGAGGGAAAGTTCTTTTGTGTCCGTTCAGAACTCCTCGCCAACGGAGTCCAGTTCTTGAATGCCTAAGATGCCGTTATACAGCACGCTTCTCGGGTTGTCAGACTGCGGAAGCCCGTAGTAGAGAATCCCAATGTCCTTCGTAACCATCTTTCTGAGCCTAACCTCAGAGTTCGGAAAAAGATTGCCCCAGTAACGCAGGTGCATACGCGCAGTCGATACAACCGCCGTTCGCTTGTTGGCGTCTCTCCAGCCAAACGCGAACCTCCAGTTCTTAGAAACGAGGTACATATCCTGTGAGGTGACACCGATAAGAATCGCCTTCGGGTCATTCGCTAGTTCGGGAAAACTGTCTCGCGTTTCGCTCGTCAGCTTTTCAGCGATGAGTTGGTTTCGGCGATTGTCCATCACATTGGCGGAAACAGCGACGGCTTTCAGAATCGGAATTTCAAGCCCGAATCTCCCATGATAGTAGTCCCCAAGTTGCTGCATCTGACCCGCCGAAACATCGCCGATTGGAATGAGATAAATTTTGCTTCCCTGAATTTCAGGCATACGCTTGGAATCGCTGTTTTGAGGACGTGTTGACCCTGAAGTGCACGCCATTTCGGCGTTAGGTTCCCGTGGAGTCCGGACTTCCTCCGGGCATCCATATCAGCAGAAGGAGCATTCCAAAGGCAAATAAAGCGTTGACCAGTAATGCAGAACCACCGCTTTCGCTGAGGATTAGCGCCCACAGGCCCACCGCTGTCGCAGACGCGAGCCGCACGAAGTTTCCTGCTCTCCAACGGCCAAACGGTGTCGATAACCTCGACCGCGGTCGTGATGGACTCGGGCCTTTGACTATCTGCCGCTGAACAGTAAACCCCTGCACAGCAGACGAGAGCGCCAGCACAATCACAATCCCTTGGATTAGAGCACTTCCGTGAGTCGTTCCCTGAACCATCCGGCTGACCCCAATCGATGTAAGGAGTACGACGATGCAGGCGATTTGTAGGATGCGGAGCTGGCGTCCGGGGCTCACTTGTACGCAGAGTACAACATGCGCGGCCAGCCTCCAAGTTACCCCCAGTCAAGCACTACAGTTGCTGACGTGACGAGGCGATTCACTAACGATCCCGTTTGTTAGTGCAATGGCGAAGTTTCAACAATTAAGGATCAGCGAATCGGACAACCCGCCCCAAGGGCATCAGTCCAAACCCAGCGAAGAACCCATTCCTGTCGTCGCTCATCTGCTGAGCGGCGGAAGGTTTCAGGATAAGGCGGACCAAGAGAGGTACCCTCGTTCTTGTACCGAATCGGCCTATCATCCCTTTAAGAACAATCAGTAGGAGCCACGCACATGGCAGCGAATCAAGTAGTGCTTTACTTCGACACGCAGCAGGATGCCTTGCTTTTCACGCTGGCTGCCAGTTCGGTAATGTCAGCAGAAGTGTCGCTCCACAGCAGCAAGGCAGCGGTCAGAGTTGCGCAGGAAATTTGCAAAGCCAGTCGAATCACGACTGAGGGTGCACTCAACGTCACATGAAGGGCGGCAACATAGATGATTCGAAAAGCTGCGCTGCAAATAGGAGTCTCCTCGCTCCTCGCTTTCATTGCATGGAATGCCTACCTTGCCGTCACCCATCTAAGATCTGTGGAGAAATCTGCGGCGCTCACACTTGGAAGTTCCGCGATCCAAGCGGAACTGTCCGGCGTCTTGAAAGATGTCACCGATATGGAAGCGGGCCAGCGAGGATACCTGCTCACCGGGAACGGTGCTTACTTGCAGCCCTATGCTGACGGGAAGGCCAGAATCGGAATGGATTTTGCCAATCTTCGCGCAGGGCTCTCGACTCGGACGCAGCGCGAACGATCACTGGAGTCGCAGTTGGAGTCCTTGGCTACATCCAAGCAGGCTGAGATGGAACGTTCTATCAGTTTGCGGCAACAAGGGTATCGCCGTCGCTCATTCAAGCTAGTCGATACGGACGAAGGCAATGGCTACATGGATGAGATTCGGCGAATCGCGTCTTCGTTGTCTTCAAGCGAGAGCAGCAATTTCACGGTAAGCGCTAGTCAGATGGGGCGGATGCCACACCGAATCAGGCTCCGATGCGACGAGGCCGGTCGGAATTTTCAGCCCGTCTCGGATACAAACGATGAAAAGTCGTGGTCGCGATTGTGGCACGAAGCGCACCGCGTCAATAACAATTGCGCCAAATTTGTATTTCCCGCCGACGATTGCGGAGCCAATCGCCGCGAAATCCTTACCTTCATGCGAAGCGAGTGCACCACAAACATTTTCAAGAACGACGAGGGACGGTGCCCGCCCCTCTTTGCCGAGCTTTTGCACGAGGCGCCAGAAAGGCCAGAAAGTCCCTGAACGTTCGCCGTTCAGGCCCGCCCCGGACCCTGCCAGCGATAAATCTTGGCAAGGGAACGAGGCCCAGGCAAGATTCGCCACGCCGGGCAGATCTTTCGACGAAAGAGCGCCGACATCTTCAATCTTGAGGTGCTCGTTGCCCCAATTCGCGCCGTAACTGGCGCCCTTCTTGGCATCAATGTCGTTCGCGAAAAGACAGGTCCACCCCTGCCAGAGCCCGGCCCGCGCCATTCCGCCACTCGCGAAAAATTCGTAGTAAGAGCGCACCTTCACACCTGTCCTTCAGCGGGCCCATTTGACTTTCTGGCGCCGCCAAGCGCACGAGAGTCCTAGGCTGGGTGATCACACACTACACCATTAACCCTGCGGAAAAAAAGGTCTTACGGAGATGCCTCTCAGTTCTGCGAAATTGCGAGAAACGCCTTGCACAAAATGCGATCACGTAACCTACGTACGTAACGTTAGCCGGGCCAGCAGTGTTTTTCACAGAAAATTCATGAAAGCCGCATACTTTCCTCTTGACAAGCAAATGTTGGATGTTCTACGTTTCCCAATCTAAAGCTGCACTGAACCCTGCGGTATTTGTTGTGGACACTTCCCTGAATTGAGTACGCAACTCTAGACGCCCCATTTATTCCTGGCAGCTAGGGTGTCGGTGTGTGCGCACCAAAGGCGAGATTCTTTGTTCAAAAGGGGAAACCACAATGCCGCGTTGCAGTGGCTCAGTTGTTCTTCTCTTGTCCGTTCTTGTGTTCACCACTTCATCTTCTCTCTTCTCACAAGACCAGCAGCCCGTCAGCGACCCTCAGGCTGTCAGCTTTGTCTCTCAGTCGCTTGCGGCTATGACCGGAGGTACTAACGTCTCCGATGTCACGTTGAACGGAAGCGCCGTTTGGAATGTCGCTTCACTCAGTGAAACGGCGAACGCGACTCTGATGGCCAAGGGCACAGGACAGAGCCGGTTCGACATGACCCTCAATGCAGGGCCTCGTAGCGAAATCCGTAACGACGGCTCCAGTAGCACTCAGGGCGAGTTGCTGGTTCCAGACGGCTCAGTTCTGCCCTGGGAACACCAGAACTGTTTGGTGAATGCCGTCTGGTTCTTTCCGCAACTGTCGGTGCTGACTGTGACGGGAGACGCTTCGCTGATCTTCACCTACATAGGCCAAGAGACCCGGAGTGGTATTGCCGTACATCACATTCAATCCTACCGCTACATTTCCGCAGCCACACCAGAAGCGACTGCCCTGAATCAACGGTTGAGCACAATGGACATTTACCTGGATGCAGCATCTATGCTGCCAACTGCCTTCACCTTCAACATCCACTCGGTAGATGGAGCAGATCCAGACCTCCCAGTGGGGGTCGATTTTTCGAGCTACCAGTCGGTGAACGGCGTCCAAGTCCCGTTCCACATTCAGCGATACGTGGCTGGGAGTCTCGGCCTTGATTTTTCAGTCACGAGTGTTCAACTGAACTCCGGGTTATCAGACACCCTGTTTTCAATCCAGTAGCTTGTTGAGAGGTCAGAGAGATGAAGTCGATTCATTTCCTACTTGCCGCGATGATTTTAGCGATCGTTTCTATCTCATGGGCCCAGCAAGTTGCTGGTAATGGAACACCTGCATTTAACAGTTTCAGCGGTGGTCCAGACCTCATCAACGACGGGAATCTAAACTTCCATTTCAGCGTACCAGTATTCGCTAGAGGCGGCCGGGGAACGCCATTTTCGCTATCCCTGCCTATTGATAACGGTGCTTGGTATACATATCAAGATATCTATGCAAACTGGCACATGGGAGTGAGCTTTTCGACAGCGCAGCCAGCCGGAGTGCTGGCAATTGGGACGGTGTTCTATTACCAGACGGCGTTGCAGTGCCCCAATCCCCTGGATCCTGGGTATCCGATCCATTACACGAAGTATACTTTCTCGTCCTACCAAAGTCCTGACAATACAACTCACTCCCTCTCCGGCGCTTATGTATACGACGGCGCTCAGATTGACTGCGCCGTCCCCAAGTACGACCACCCGACAGGCACTGCTGGTGACGGCTCAGGAATATCGATAAACGCTTCTCTCGGCAGCTCTACGGTGACCTATCCCAGCGGTCAAGTAATTCATCCTCCCTCCATTGATTCAGGCTCGAATGGCGTGAACGGAAACGGAACGTACACAACCTCGGACACGAACGGCAACAAAATCACGGTAAATGCGAATGCGAACAACGGGCAGATCAACTCCATCCTGGACACCCTCGGAACGCAACCCATCACGGTCACGGGTGGGCCTCCGCCGACCGCAGTGAACTATCGGTACACGGCTCCATCGGGCGCCATCGCGCAGGTCACGATAACTTACGCGACCAAAACTGTTCAGTCGGCCTTTGCCTGTCCGGGGATCGCGGAGCAATCGGCCACGAGCAAGACCCTGATCGACACAATCACACTACCTGATGCCACGTACTACCAGTTCACCTACGAGAAGACAACCCCTACGAGCAGCAACTATACGGGCCGAATCACTCAGATTCACCTCCCGACAGGTGGCACCATCACGTACAACTACACAAGCGGGGATACGAGCAAAGGCGTCGTGTGCGCAGATGGTTCTACGGCAGGCTTTGATCGGGTCAGTTCACAATCGGGTACAGTGCAATATCGACGGACCATCACCAGCTACGATCCGAGCAACCCCCACCAAGTGAAATTGTCAACGACCTCGATTACGGACAACGACGGTAACGTCACGAAGATTGATTTTTCATATGGCTTCGAAACACAGCGCCGCGTGTATCAAGGTGCCGCTACAGGGACGCCCTTGGAGACCGTGGTAACCTGCTATAACGGGACTGATCCTATCGATCCCAGCTCGTGCCCAACTGCGACTGTCAGGCAAACGTTCACGCGTCTGACAGTGTTTCGAAGCCTAAACGGGGGACCCTACTCTCGTGTCGATACCTTCTACAATGCCAGCGGAAGTCTGGTGACGAAGCGGGACGAGTACGACTGGGGAGCCGGCTCCTACTCGCGCGAAACCCAGACCACCTATGACAACACTCTCGGGAACGGTATTGTCGATCACCCTTCTAGCGTGAAGGGTTACGACGGTGCAAGCAACCTGAAATCGGAGACCGATTACAGCTACGACGATTTCGCAATCCCTGGCGACACGGTTACATGCGCGCCAGCGACGAAGTGTCGGGGAAATCTCACCAAGCTTATCAAGTACGTCGACAGCTCGCACACGCTGACCAGCCAAACGACCTACAACCTGACCGGCACAGTGGCCTATAGCCAGGACCCGAACGGAACCACGACGACGTACACCTACGGAAGTGGCGGGTGCAATAACGCGTTTCCGACCCAAACTCAGGTCACGTTCGGCTCGACGACACTAACGACATCGGCAACGTACAACTGCACGGGGGGAGTCGTGCTTTCCAGTAGTGACGCCAACAGCGAGAGCACATCCGCGAGCTACACCGACGCCTACTTCTGGCGGCCAGCCAGCACAACGGATCAGCTCAACAATCAGACGACATATGCATACCCCAGCGCGACGGTGGTTGAGAGCACATTCAACTTCAACGCCAACCGGTCTACGGTGGATGCCAGAAGGACGCGTGACACCTTTGGCAGACCTGTATATACACAGAAGCGGCAAGGCTACAACAGTAGCTACTACGATTCCGTCCAGCAACTATACGATGCTGCCGGGCGGCCATACAAGACGAGCATGCGATACCAGGGCACAGCGGGGCAGGCTCCTGGCAGTGGCATCTACGCGCAAAACACTTTTGATCCAATGATGCGTGTCACCAAGAGACAGGACGCGGGCGGCGGAATCCTGAACACGAGCTATTCCCAAAACGACACGTATAGGGAGGTCGCTCCCGCACCGACCGGATCCACGGAGAGCACGAAGGCCAAGCAACTTGAGTATGACGGGCTGGGGCGGCTGAAATCAGTCTGTGAAATCACCCGCGACACTCAGTATGGCGGTCCCTGCGGTCAAACTACCGGTGGATACTCCGGTTATCTGACGACGTATGTTTACGATGCAGCGCCGTACGTGAATTCGAAGACGGTAACGCAAAACACGCAGCCAAACGGGGGTACCACTCAGACCAGAACGTACCGCAATGACATGCTGGGCCGTCTCACGTATGAGTCCAATCCGGAAACTGGTGTCAATCAATATTTCTACGACAGCCTGACAGGCGACGCGAACTGCGGGACCGTCTCGTCGCCAGGAGACTTGGCCAAGACGATTGACAACAAGGGACTGGTCGCCTGTCTGACTTACGATGGTTTTCATCGGATAGTGAGCATTACCTACCCCAATGCTCCTGCAAACCCCGCGACACCAAGCAAGAGGTTCGTGTACGACAGCGCTACTGTCAACGGCGTCACGATGAGCCTTACGGCGGGACGGATGGCGGAAGCTTACACATGCACGACTTGCCCAGGAACGAAAATCACAGACATCGGTTTCAGCTACTCCGAACGGGGAGAGCTCAAGGATGTCTATGAATCGACGCCACACTCCAATGGTTATTACCACGTGTCGGCGAGCTATTGGGAGCATGGAGCATTGAAAAGCCTGGGCATTGTCGGCATCGCCACATTGCCGACGATCTTTTATGGTGCCAGCGACGGGTCTGGGCTGGACGGGGAGGGGCGAATCACGAAAGTGACGACCTCTTCGGGCAACAACTTGGCCAGCAACGTAATCTACACTACCAGCGGGACCACACAGCCGATCGGCTCGCTTACGAATGTCACCATGGGGTCGGGCGATTCGGATGCCTTCGGCTACGATACCCTCACTGGCCGATTGATGAGCTACACCTTCAATATGAATGGCTCAGTGGCGAAGAGCGGCGTATTCACCTGGAACGCGAATAGCAGCTTGGGGCAGCTCGCGCTCACTGACAAGGTGAATACCGGCAACACTCAGACTTGCACATATTCACACGACGATCTCGGTCGGATCAGTTCCTCCAGTTGTAGCGGCAATAAGTGGGGGCAGAACTTTTCGTACGATCCGTTCGGCAACGTCAAGAAGTCAGCCACAGTGGGGACAACCTTTCTGCCAACCTATGATCTCACGACGAACCGCTTTAGTACTATGCCCGGATGCACACCCAGCTATGATCTGGACGGAAATCTGCTGAACGACTGCTCATTTATCTACACGTGGCAGGCCGACGGAAGAGTGGCCGCAGCAGGCACAGTTTCTTTAACCTATGATGCGCTAGGCCGGGTGGTGGAACAGAGTCGGGGATCGAGCTATACGGAGATCGTCTATACGCCGGTTGGAGGTAAGCTAGCGCTGATGAACGGTCAGACGCTTCAGAAGGCATTCTGCGCGCTTCCGGGAGGAGGAAGTGCCGTGTACAGCTCCACGGGCCTTGCCTACTATCGCCACGCCGAGTGGCTTGGCAGTTCACGGCTTGCGACCACCACGACCCCTCCGACGAACGTTTACGCTGACGCGGAATACGCTCCGTATGGGGAAATCTACGGATCATCCGGGACTCCTGACTACAACTTCACGGGACAAAATCAGGATACAATTTCGAATTCAAACGCGGGACTCTATGATTTTCCGTTTCGTGAATACAGTCCTGTGCAAGGCAGATGGATTTCGCCAGATCCCGCAGGAGAGGGAGCAGTCAGCCTCGGGTCTCCGCAGACCTGGAACCGATACGCATACGTGGGGAACAACCCGCTGCAGAGCGTAGATCATTTGGGGTTCTTCCGAGAAAGTATGGAACTACATGGACTGTTCGGTAACGACTGCATGGTGTGTATACCCATATATGTTAATTACAGCCAGATAATAATGGGGAATACTTTCTTTGACGCCCTGGCGGGGACAGTCGGAACATACCTGTACACGAACAACTATAACCAAACAAGCTTCGGTTTTTCTTACGAGCTATGGAGTTTTACTCACAATACCATCGACTCAAGCAGAAATGACAAGGACATGACGGACAGATTTGGCAACACGCCAGACGCTCGTCCTCCGCTTGGTCCGTATCCTTACGAAGGGTGGGTAACAACGTTCAGAAAACTGGGTCTTGAGACTGTAGCGTCTGGCATTTTGGTGGATCTCGCGAGCTCCACTGCTAAGGTCGACTATCTTGGGCGCCAGCTCGCGCAGGTTGGAGGGCAAATAGCAAATTACCCAAGTCCAGTCGTAGACCCTAGCTTATGGGATCGGTTCAACCGCATAAACGACGAACTAGATAGAGCAGTAGATGAAATGGTCGGTATTAAAGGACAGATATGGTTGATGTCACTTGGATGGCCAGGCAATGCACAGTTAGACTGAAATCGATATTTCGGCTGCTAAGCTGTGTGTGCCTACCGATGGCGCTTTGGTGCGTCCCGGTGACGGGTGCCGCTGGAGCGAAGCTCGGACCGGAGAAGAAGACGGAATTTGGGGTGGGGTTACGAACTGGCAGCGGATTCCTTAACTTTCAAGGGACATGTGTCACATTACAAGTCTATTACATCTCTGACAAATTCTTTAGTGGACTGAGAGTGCTTAAGACGCCTGATGGCACAGAATTTAAGAAAGACGGCACACTATTCCGGACGTTTCCTGAACATCTAATCGTCGACGTGCACGTAGCTATTTTCAAATGTCCCGTCCGACCGGACCAGATGGAGTTGCCTAGTTACGGGGAAGGTTTCATGTCGGAGACTTCCTTTCAATTGGGCTGGAAGGGGGCCTTTGGGGATCTGCGACCTGTGTCCCCGCTCTCGACACATGAACAACATCAGCGTCCCAGCCTCCAATGGGATTATTTCTTGGAACTTCCTGCGAAAGATGTGCCTTTGACAGACAGCCTGTTAATTGACATCTCCTTTCACCGCGGTGCAGCACATGCGCACTTGTCTGGAAGTCTAGCCCAGATTAGCGCACATAGTTGACCTGCGCCCCTAACTGCGAACGGGAGACGCTGTGGGGTTTTTGGAGCGACTTCGGCAGAAGAAATTAACGGTTCTTCGGCGGGGGAAGTGAGGAACGACTAGAATGCTCATCCGGCGTGAAAAGGCGGTCTGTAAGAGCGTGAGCCGCGCGGATTAGATTCTGCTGAACTCGGTATGATTTCAGATGCGGTGACCGGTCCCCTTTTTCTGTAACACTTTCAAGGTGAGTTTCCGACGGTTTGTGAGCTTGGCAGGTCGCCATTCAGAGCGATCTGACAAGCGAACTCACTAGGCGTTCGTTCTCCGAGAGACCGGTGAGGACGACTCTCATTGTATTCCTGCCTCCAATCCTCGATGACTTGCTTGGCCTCGGTCAGTGTCGCGAACCAGTGCACATCCCAAACACTCCGCTCGCAGCGTGCCGTTGAACGACTCCACGCCCGCGTTGTCAGTCTGGCTTTCCCGGACGTGAGAAGTCGATCCGCACCTGGTCGTGATACGCCCAGAGATCCATGATCTGACTGGTGAACTCCGATCCGTTGTCGCAGAAGATAAGCTTTGGAACTCCGCGCTTCTGCCGAATCTGATTCAGCGTACCGACCACGTGTTCCCCTTGCAACCTCTGCCCCACTTCGATGGCGAGACTCTCTCGCGTAAATATATCCAGTACGGTCAAGGCTCGAAAGCGTCGCCCGTCGGCTAACTGGTCGGCGACAAAATCCAGCCCCCACGCCTGGTTGGGTGCCGCGCGGGCCGGAACCGCTCGCGCCGATGCATCGCGGCACGGCGCTTCCGTCGCGGCTTGTGCCGCAGCGTTAAGCCTTCTTCCTTATACAGGCGGTACACCAGCTTCTTCCCCACTTCCCAACCCTCGCGGTTCAGCGCAACACCCGGATTTTCCGGTAGCCGTAACGAACCCGAGTTGGGCGATCTCCCGAATCCGCAGCCGCAGTGCCGTCCTCGGCTCTTGCATGCTTTCATAGCGGAACGTCGAGACCGGTATCCGCGCCACACGACAGGCACGCCGCTCGCTCACCCGATAAAGTGTCGTGACGATCATAGGGGTAGGCGACGTCCCGCGCAGCTTCAAATGGTACCAGGCGCTGTTCGGTCAACCGGCTACCCTTCCTGCCCATGACTACTTTGGACAAATCCTCGATTCAGATGGGACTGTCTTGCTCTGCCTCCACAAATGGGGCGCCCACGACCATCCCTCATTGATGAACCCCGCCCACGGAACACCCGGCAACGGCCTCCTATTGTTCTTCCGTGTCGATGATTTCGAGCTGGCGCTTCAAAAGGCACGCTCTCTCGTCAGTCGACTCGGAGAGGAGCCACACCTCAATTCGAACACTCGGACGAAGGAGTTCTCGCTCCGAGATCCGGACGGATATTACGTTACGATCAGTGCTCTCTCTGGGGACTAAAATGCGAACAATCTGCACCGCCGAATGCAGCAGATCATCGCATGAATTAGCGGGCCACTGAGACGCGGGCGACCCGGAGACCACTGGCACTCGCCCTTGACCGAGCACAAGGAGTATAGAAACATGAAACAAAAGAACACGATCTGCCTCTGGTTCGACAAGGACGCGCTTGAGGCAGCGCGCTTCTACGCCGCCACCTTCCCGAACAGTAAAGTAATCGCTGTTCACCATGCGCCCGGTGACTATCCGAGCGGCAAGGAGGGTGATGTGCTAACGGTGGAGTTCACCGTTCTTGGCATTCCCTGTCTCGGTCTCAACGGTGGCCCGGCGTTCAGGCACAGCGAGGCCTTTTGCTTCCAGATCGCGACGGAGACGGACCGCTACTGGAACGCGATCGTCCGCAATGGCGGCGTGGAAAGCCAGTGCGGTTGCTGCAAGGATCGCTGGGGTCTCTCTTGGCGGATCACCCCACACGCGCTAACCGATGCGCTTGCGGCAGGTGGAGGTGAGGCAAAGCGTGCCTTCGAGTCGATGATGACGATGAACAAGATCGACATCGCTACGATCGAGTCGGCGCGGCGAGGCTGACGTGAACACGACGATACCTTACTATTAGTGCTGAAATCGCTCCTGAATTACGGCCTGGGTCGAAAATCCCGCAAACCAGAAGTTGGCGGATTCCAGTCACCGTTCGCAAGTCCGGTTTGAGCATCTTGGAATTAGCGATGGGCGCATCCGGGCCAACAACATGGGCGTCGTTTTCCATCCTTAAGGTTTGAACAGCCCCACGCGATCCGGCGGCTCCTGGTTTCTGTTTTTCTAGCTGATTCAATCCAACATATCCACTCGTTGCGTGTCAGCGGTGTAATGTCCTCCCATGCCGCTAGCGCCTGCGGGTTGGATGCAAGTACCTTTTTTAAATCTGCCGGCACCTCGTGCACAACACCGCTAGAAATCTTTTTTTGCGACATAGATAAGTTTTCCTTTCGTAAGCTGCACTGGCGAGGATCTCTTGCTGAGCAAAAGATGTGGGTCGTTCGGCCATGGCGACGTCCTGACGCTCAGGATAAGTCTACGGTCGTGTGACGAGCAATCCGGAAGTCACGTGTAGTGCGGGGGTTGTGTGCCGCTGGTGTGCAACACACTTGCTGACCGCGAAGGACATTTACTCGACTGGCGGTCGGCGAGTGAGAAATCTCCGTTTCTTTGTGATTCCGCAATAATCCGGGGGCGACCAGTGTTCCGGAGCCGCAGTACCAAACGGCCCTTGTTCGCCGGAGACCCCCTAGTGAGACGATATATTGCCTCCCTATCAGCAAACCGAAACGCATTTGTCCACGAAACTTGAGCACTCGAGCTTGCAAATCACCCGGATGCATGTCTGCTTTCGGAGAAAGGAGGAACACCTATGTCTCGCAAAGTTGGTCAGATCATCGCGCGAGGCGAGCGTCGTTGGCTCGTTCGCGTCTATCTCGGGCGCGATCGCGAAACGCGCAAGCGCACCTACCACAATCAAACAGTCCACGGCTCTCTACGGAACGCACAGGCGTACCTAACAAGAAGGTTACACGAACGAGACCTGTCCCGCGGTGTAGAGGGTCTCCAGGTCACAGTGGACGAATTCTTGGATCACTGGCTGAAAACGGCCGTGAGACCTAAAGTCCGGGCAAAGACGCACAGTGACTACGCAGCCATGCTGGGTAGATACATCCGTCCAGCAATCGGTGCAAGAATCCTGGCCTCGCTCTCGCCTCTTGAAATCCAGGCCGCATATCAGGTCATGCTCGACCGGAAACTCTCGGCACGGACGGTTCGATACGCACATGCCGTCTTACGTGCTGCAATGAGACAGGCTATACGTTGGCAGTTGCTCCTCAATGATCCCACGCAGGGAGTTGAACTTCCTCGTGAGCAGTGCAGAGAAATGTCTGTGCTGACGACAGAGCAGGCTCGATCGTTTCTCAGGACTGCATCGCATTCCCGACAAGGGTGCATTTTTGCTGTAGCCCTGACCACTGGAATGCGCCCGAGCGAATATCTCGCCCTCTGCTGGCGGGACATCGACTGGGATCGTGGAGCCATCAGCGTCGTTAGAACCCTTCACAAGAATGAAGGGCAATGGACCTTTGCGGACACGAAGCGGGTCCGCAGTCGCCGAGTCGTTAAACTGCAAATGTGGGTACTTAATTTACTCCGTAAGTTGAAAGGCGGGCCGGATGAGGCTGGGGCAGCGTGCGACTCAGTATTCGCTGATCTGATCTTTACCACCGCGCGTGGCGAACCCATCAACGAAGGGTACTTGGTTAAAAAGGATTTCAAACCACTCCTGCGGGAAGCGGGTTTGCCGAACATCCGGCTCTACGATCTCCGCCACACATCTGCCACTCTTGCTCTCACGGTTGGGGTTGCACCCAAGGTGGTGTCCGAGCAACTTGGACACGCGAGCGCTGCCTTCACTCTGGACACCTACTCGCACGTGCTTCCGCATATGCAAGACGAAGCTGCTGCCAAGATGGAAGCAGCCCTGCTGAACGGCCTCTCGTTGTAACCCATTTCCCCGCCAAAACCCCAAAACATCAATCATTAATAGCCCCGGCTGGTGCGTTCTGCGAGCAGAGAAAGGAGGTATGGCCATGTCGCGCAAACTGGGTCAGATCATCGCCGTTCGAGAGAACACTTGGATGATTCGCATCCCCATGGGTTGTGATCCCCAAACGAAACAACGCAGCTATTACAACCGTACTGTGCATGGCTCTCTGCGCCAAGCGCAGAAGTTTCTCGGAAAGAAGGTCAATGAACTGGGCGCATATATTGAAGGGGACGGCGCAAAGATTCGCTTGGATCAATATCTCGATCAATGGCTCAAGACAGTGAAGTCGCGGATCTGCAGCAAGACGTTCGAAAGTTACGAGAGTCTACTCGCAAAATACATCCGCCCGTCGCTGGGTAAGAAGCCGATCGTGGCAACAAGGCCGTTGGACGTCCAAGCAGTCTACCAGCACATGTCAGATCCCGGTCTTTCGCCGAGAACGGTCCAAGGGGCTCATTGGGTGCTCAATGCGGCGTTCAGACAGGCATGGCAGTGGGAAATGATCTTGGAGGTTCCTACCAAAGGCGCGAAGCTGCCACGGATTCGAAGGCGCGAGATGGGAGTCTTCAGTGTAGAGGAGACCAGAACTTTTCTGAAAGTTGCGCTGCCGACGATGTACGGGACTTTGTTTAGTGTTGCCGTTACCACTGGAATGCGCCCCAGCGAGTACATCGGGCTCAAGTGGCAGGACGTTGACTGGGAGCGTGGAACCGTCAGCGTAAAGAGAACCTTGCGAAAAGGGCCTACGGGTCAGTGGGAATATGGTGAGACGAAGCGTGCAGGAAGTCGGCGAATCATAAGACTGCAGAATTGGGTTCTCGCGAGACTGAAGCAATTAAGGGAATTCCAAGCGGCAGATCCAGTTGTTGATCCCGAAGAATGGCCAGAGGCCGTGGACCTGATCTTTGTTACGGAGTTTGGACGACCAGTGAATGTGAACAGCCTGGTCTACAAGCACTTCAAACCCATCTTGAAAAGGGCCGGACTGCCAAACATCAGACTGTATGACCTGCGGCATACGGCAGCAACCTTGGCGTTGAGGGTAGGCGTTTCACCAAAAGTCGTATCAGAGCAACTGGGACACACAAGCGCAGCATTCACTCTAGACGTATATTCGCACGTCCTGCCTCACATGCAGGACGATGCTGCTGCAAAAGTGGAAGCTGCTTTAACGGGAAGCTTTTGAAAAGCTGGAGCGGAGAAGGCTTTTCTCCACCTATTGAATCACGAAGTTTTGAGTCTTGGACGAAATACCCATCAGCATTGACCGTTAACGCCGGCGTGCCTTACTGCGAGTTCGCGAAGATTGTCTGTCGAAAGTGAATAGATAAGCGACCGGCATCTTCAGAGCAGCAGCCATGCGCTCAAGCTTTTCAAAAGAGGGAGCATTCCTTCCCCGTTCAATCAAGCTGAGAAAATCCACAGACATCCCTATCATTTCGGCAAAGTCTTCCTGACTCTTCCCCAGATCATGCCTGATCTGGAGGAGTCGAAGGCCGAATTGCTTTCGGAGGCTGTTCAAAATTAGCTTGCAACCTGCCGAAAGTCTGGCGTAATGTGATTCCGGGTACCACCGAATGAGATTACGGGTTCGCTGAATTAGCTATTCTGACGTGCCGCGCTGTCCTCGAACACGAAAAGCTCATGAACAGGGATGCCGAGCTGGGTGGAGAAAACTTCTAGGTTCTCAAAGGATGGAGCGTTGATCCCGCGTTCGATAAGGCTAAGAAAATCGACAGAGATCTGGAGCAATTCCGCGAACTGCTCTTGGCTCATGCTCCGAGCCAACCGGATGGCCTTAAGGCGGTTGCCGAATTTCTCGCGAAGGGCCGACAAGCATTGCACCTGTGGGCTGAATGTCGCTCATACTCAGGTTTCTAACCACCGAATGAAATTACGGGTCGTGATGAGATTACGGGTCGTGATGAGATTACGGGTAGAGGCTTTCTATGCCGCTTTGCGCTCACCGCTGGCGTAGTGCGTCGCCCAACGTTGTTGAGGAAATCAAAGGTGCAAGGTAAGACTGAGTCCGTACGCCGAGAAGTGTTTTTGTAAGCAATTGAAACTAAATCGTTTAGATGTGCGAGCGATGTGTGCGAAATCATTGAAGGCCGAAGTGTGCACATTAATAAGGACATAGGGCTCGGGGTTAGCGTTCGGCGGCAGGGAAGTGCTCCTCCTGAGACACGACTTTTTGACTGATTCCTTGGGCATCGTCGTATGGATTCTTCGACCACAATTCGTTTTCCTCCGCTGGGCGTCCTGAAAACGGATGCTCAGCCCACCAATTCCACAATTCCGTCCACTTCAGGCGAACTCTCCGACGAATGCTTGATGGTTCGTGTCGGCGAGAAGGGTGGGGAAGCGCTGGCCCTCCTGTTTCGCCGCTATTCGCGACTTGTACGAGGAGTTGCGCTTCGCATCTTACGCGATGCCTCAGAGGCGGATGATCTCCTGCAGGACATCTTTTTGTTTGTCCACCGAAAAGCGCCCATCTTTGACCCCAACAAGTGCTCCGTCCGCTCCTGGATTGTGCAGATGACCTATCAGCGCGCGATCGATCGCCGCCGCTATCTGCAGTCGCGGCACTTCTACACCCGCCTTGATCTGGACGGAGCTGAGGATATGGCCGACTCCCGCCAGGGAAGGGAAGAAGGAGAACTGTGGACTTGCATGGTCGGAAAAGCGACCATCGGCGGACTACTGGACACTCTAACCCAGGACCAGCGCAATACTTTAATGCTCTACTTTTTCGAGGGTTATGCCTTCGTCGAGATTGCCGAGAAGCTGAATCAATCCCTCGGAAATATCCGCAATCACTACTATCGAGGCCTGGAGAAGCTCCGGAAGCAGATGTTTCCAGGCAAATTGCCGGGCGGTAACGGATATGGTAGAAAGTGACTTTCAAATTAGGAGCTGGGGCATTGTCGCGAAATCCACCCCATGACGAGTTCCTCGAACTCTGTGCCGTCTCGACCTCGGGTCAGCTAACCGAGGCAGAAGAGAAGCGGCTGCAGGAGCATCTGGAAGTCTGTGCCTCGTGCAGGGAAGCGATGAAGCAGTACGAGGCAGTGATTAGCGAAACCATTCCTGCCTTAGCGCCTGATCCTGAGAATCTCGAATCGGACCCGTCATGGTCGCAAGAGCGAGCGGAAAGGGCTTTCTTCCAACGGCTGACGCTGGAGGAACAATTAGGCACGGATCGAGGGGGGACTGATGGGGATTCTGCCTTGAAGCTTGTCGGCAAAGTCCCCATCTCAGCCAGTCAGGCGACGTGGCGCAACGTCTGGACATTGTACGCGGCCGGAATTCTGCTCATCGTCGCTTTAGCCGTTTCCGCCTATCGAGTCGGAATCCATCGCGGCACGGAGTCTGCCTCGGTCGCGCCTCTACAAAACCACTCGACCCAGACTGCGCTTCTGCAGCAGGTGAGCGACGCTGGACACGAGCGCGAGATATTGCGCTCGCAAATTCAACAGCGTGACAGAGCGATCTCATCGCTTCGGCACGAACTGGAGCAGCAATCGGCCGAGGTGGGTCGGATGAAGCTTGCCCAGAATCAACTAGAGACCGATCTCCTGACCGGCCAGGCAGGCAGGCAGGGTCTCCTTCAAGAGCGATCTGACTTGAACTTAAAATTGGACGCTGCTCAGGCCAAAACTCAGAGTCTTCAAGACAAGCTGGACTCGCTCGAACGCAAGGAGTCCGGGGATAATCAACAGGCGACGGCCCTCGAAGCCAAAGTTACTGACCTGAATCGCTTGCTGCACGATCGTGGAACCGTGATCGATCAACAGCAGGAACTTCTTGCACACGACCGCGACATCCGAGACTTGATGGGTGCCAGAGATCTTTACGTCGCCGAAGTGTACGACGTCGAGCGTACGGGCGAGACAAAGAAGCCCTACGGCCGTTTGTTCTACACGAAAGGGAAGTCCCTGATCTTTTACGCGTACGATCTGGATCAGCAGGCGGGAGTGAAGAACGCCAGCACCTTCCAGGCTTGGGGCCGGCGTGGACCTGACAGGCAGCAGGCACTAGATTTGGGTGTCTTTTATGTCGACAGCTCTTCCAAGAAGCGGTGGGTGCTGAGGTTCGATGATCCGAGAGTACTGGCACAAATTGATGCTGTTTTTGTCACCGTCGAACCAAACGGCGGGAGCCACAAGCCAAGCAACAAACCTCTGTTGTTTGCCTATCTTCACATCGATCCCAACCATCCCTGATGTTCGGAAACCCGACCACGAGTCTTTTCAAGACAGCCCCGTAAAAAATATTGATACAAATACGATCGGGCGTCCGTAGACCGGATGAGTCATCGCGAATCCGTGCGAGCCAGGAGCAGCCCTAATGAGATTACGCTTTCCCTTCCTCCCATTCCTCGTGATCGCATTTCTCATTAGGGCTGCAGTTGGACAATCCCCCAACGGCACGATCAGTGGTCTTATTCTCGATCCTTCTGGACGAGCAATCCCAGCTGCGCAAGTTCTGATCGCGAGCGATGCCACAGGTGTCAGATATCCCGGCGCGACGAATGGTGAGGGCATTTATGCTGTTCACAACCTCCCGCCAGGACCGTATCGTCTCCAGGTGTCGAAGATTGGATTTAAAACCTTGATCAAGCCTGACGTCGTCTTGAATGTCCAAGATGCGCTGGCGATCAACTTCACACTGCCAGTCGGAGCCGCTTCCGAGACCGTGACCGTGGAAGGGGGAGCCCCGCTCGTAAACTCGCAATCAGCTGCGGTAAGCACCGTAATTGATCGAAAGTTCGTCGAGAATCTGCCGCTCAACGGCCGCAGCTTCAACACCCTCCTCCAGCTAACCCCAGGAATTGTAGTTGCTCCTAGCAATACTTTCGCACCAGGCCAGTTCAGTGTGGCCGGGCAAAGGACAGACGCGAACAATTTCACCGTGGACGGTGTTTCGGCAAATTTCGGTGTCGTGGCGACAACACCCCAGGTAAGACAATCTGGAAGTGGCTCGGCCCAAGCTTTCAGTGCGATCGGCAGCACCAGCAGTTTGGTTTCTGTCGAGAGTCTTCAAGAATTTCGTGTTGAGACTTCCTCATTCGCGCCAGAATTCGGGAAATCACCCGGTGGACAGGTCAGCCTGACGACACGCTCGGGCACGAATGATCTTCATGGCGGACTATACGAATTTTTCCGTAATGACGTATTTGATGCGAACGACTGGTTTGCTAACGCAGCCGGAAAAGGCCGTGCACCCGAACGACACAACGACTTCGGCATCTATCTCGGCGGGCCAATCCGCAGAGACAGAACCTTCCTCTTCGTTTCTTACGAGGGGCACGCCTGCGACTGCCGCAGGCCACAATTGTGCGGGTGCCGTCAGCATACGCCAGGACATATGCCGCAACGAACGTGCCGGCAGTAGCCCCCTTTCTGGATGCCTATCCTCGTCCGGACGACGGCACGGAAGTGCCGGGTGTTTATGCTTCTCAATTCACAGGCGTCTGGTCGAATAGTGCCAGACTTGACGCAGGTAGCGCACGTATTGATCACACATTTGGGCCGCGGCTGTCAGTTTTTGGGCGTTACAACGATGCACCGTCCGAGGTGACGGGCCGCGTTCAGAACCTGTCTACGCTCAACCCTGTAATCGTGAATACGCGAACGACGACTGTGGGGTTGAACGCCTTGGTAAATAATCAGTTAACAAACACGTTTCGCATCAACTATTCGACCCAACATGCTGGGAGCCGGGACGTCACTGATGCATTCGGGGGCGCTATTCCTCCACCTTCCACTCTTCTGTTGGGCCCGCTTTCCGAGAAGGACAACCTGACTGCGCTGTTTCTTTTCGACAGCAGCAGTTTTCTGACAGGACGGATCGCCGACAACGGAACCAAGCAGATCAACATCAGCGATGATCTATCGCTCGCAGTCCGCACGCACCAGATGAAGTATGGAGTTGATTATCGTGTAATTGATCTTGATGCAGAACCGTTTCAACACGCAGTGTACTTCGAAGCATTGAGTATTCAGAATCTCCTGTCATCCAACGGGCAAGCCTTCATGGTCACAGGGAGCAGCGCCTCAGCGCGGGTTCGTTCTCAGTCCTTGTCCTTGTACGCTCAAGACAGCTGGAAAGTGGCACCACGGCTGACGCTCACATATGGGCTTCGTTGGGAGTTCTCTCCAGCCCCCTTAGCCCTGGGAAAGACCACGCTTGCGTCATGGGAGAACGTTGATCTGCCATCCCAAATAAAACTTGCCCCGTCAGGAACGTCCTTGTGGAAAACCACCCACACCAACATCGCTCCACGAATTGGCGTTGCCTATGCGCTCACCGAGGCAAGCGACCTGGTTGTGAGGGCGGCGGCGGGAGTGTTCTACGACGTCGGTACAGGTTCGAGTGTTGTCGGTTATTTTCCTAATATGGCGAACGTGTTCACACCCAGTGTGCAGATACCACTGGCCGATCCCACTCCGTACCTACCTACACTGTCACTTCAACCGCCATATCCAGATGGGTCCTACGGTTTCTCGCCGAGCTTACGACTTCCACGTTCCTATCAGTGGAATGCTGCCCTAGAGAAGTCCTTCAAAGGCAGACAGGCCGTTTCCATGACCTATGTTGGCCAGGCGGGAAGAGATCTGCTACGCCAAGAAGCCCTGTACCAGCCGAATTCCAATTTCTCAGGAAGCTTCCTATTGACGGAAAACCAAGCAAGATCTGACTATCACAGCTTGCAGGTTCAATACCGTCGCCCTGTCTCCGATCACATACAGGCGCTCCTGAACTACTCCTATTCCCATTCTTTGGATAATGCTTCCAATGATGCGGTCGCGGGCCTGTCGAAGGTTGTAATCTCAAATGCTGGTGACCATGGTTCATCCGATTTCGACGTTCGCCACAGCTTCTCAGCCGCTATTTCGTGGGCCGTCCCTTCATTCAAAGGGCCGCTTGGTGTCTTGACTCGGGACTGGTCGGTCGAGAGTGTGATTGTTGCCCGGAGTGGATTCCCATTTAACCTGTTTGTATTCGGGAAATCTCCCGATCTGAATGGCCATGCCTTGACCCGCCCCGACCGTATCGGTGGTCAGCAACTGTGGATCAGCAGTTCGTCGGCCCCCGGGGGAAAGATCGTCAATCCCAACGCTTTTTCGATTCCCGGCGCAGTGAGACAAGGCAGCGAATCACGAAATGACATTCCGGGCTTTGGGCTGGCGCAAGTAGACCTGTCCTCCAGTCGGAGATTTCGCGTCACTCAACGCGTCAACCTTGAATTTCGTGTGGACGCCTTCAATCTGCTGAATCACCCAAACTTTGCCAATCCGAACGGTTTCTTCTTCGGCCCGGACGATACCAGCGAGCTTCAATCTCCCTCCATGCTGAACCGCGGTCTCGGGGGACTCAATCCTCTATTCCAAGAGGGTGGCCCGAGGTCCCTCCAACTCTCCCTGAAGCTGAAGTTCTAACCGCTCGGCGAATCAGCAAGGATATTGGGTCCGACCATAAAACGGAACCGCGCATGACAGAAAGAATGATCGGTGTATCCAACTCGGTGAAGAAGGTTGGGCAGACCATCTACCGGCTGCAGTGGCTGATCATCTACGGAGTCGCCATCGCCGTCACATTCACAACGGGATCTGGATTCGGGATTGATGCTGGGTCTGTTAGTTTGTCGAGAGTTTCCCGGATAACGCCAGAGGCAAGTGGGAACTATTCGTTCTTTCGTCTTGCCACCGCCCCTGACAGTCCAGATTCGGCGATAGTCTGTACGTTGCACACAAGCCCGGCTACAAATGAGGCATCTGCCGAATTGTTTAGTTCGATGGACGCGGGCGAGACGTGGGCACTCCGGATCAAAGATGAATCTAGCGAGATGGTGAGTGAAGACGCTTGTGCTTTTGGCGAATCGGGTGTGGCTTACTTTATCGCGCAGCCATGGGGAGTCCGCAACCCGTATGCATTGGACGGCGGTAGCTTCGGCGACAACGAGATGCGGCTATATCGCTCCTCTACGAATGGCGCTGAATGGTACGCGTTCTTAACTGCACAATTTGTCGACTATACGCGACTGGCCGTCGATTCTTGGCCCACCAGTCCGTTCCGGGGAAGGGCATACGTTGTTGGCAGCAAGTCTTCTGCAGCAAACTTTTCGTTTCTTACAGTTCTGGACGGGGGAAAGCGCGTCGTGCCGGCCAAACCTAGCGAACCGCTGCAGAACACAGGAAATAGTTCGCAGTATCCTCGTTCTGTAATTGTGTTGCGAAGCGGTACCGTGTTAGGAAGTTACGTTTTGGCCACAAAGAAAAATGGCAAGATTGTATCCAAGGCGGTCGTGACAATTAGCACTGATGGTGGTCGTACCGTCCAAGGCCCTTTTGCGGTTGAGGAAGACATTTGCCCGGGAGTGGGAGCAGCGGTCGCTGAGAATCCCGTTAGCCGTTCTGTGATTGCTTTGTACGGGGTCAGGGAAGGTCTGTCCTGTTCGCCAGTGCTGGCGAGTTCCGTCGATGAGGGCAGAACTTGGACGCGCGTTCCAGCCCCGATCCAATTCGTGGAGAACTTTTCGAAGACGAGCCTCGTGCAACCTGGAAGCATTACAGTTCGAAACGATGGCACCGTCTTCTTGACCTGGATTGTGGATGGAGACGTGTACGGCTCTCTAATCAGCCCGTCCTGGGAGCCTGTATGGAGATCCAGAATATCCAGCAAGTCCAATGCGGGGGTGACGAACGTGGCTCCGTACGTTCGCCGAGATGTACGTTTATCCGGAGCCGCCAACGCCGATATCGACGTGTCATTGCAATTCGGATTTACGCGGTATGGCGAAGTCGAGTCATCGGCGCAATCCGACGGTGCCGTTTTAGTCGTATGGCGGGAGCGAGACGGCCAATTATATTCCCGGTCAATCCAGGTGGTTCCAATCCAATCGGCAGGAGATCTGACAGCGGGACCCAGCGTAGACGTGACAGCTCTTGTTCGTTACAAGGCACGAGACGTACGTTTCAATGACGATGCCAGTGCATTCGACTTTGATATCGCCTTGGTTAATGCGTCAACTTCGGCCTTGTGCGGCCCGTTTGCTCTAAGGATCAGAGACATTTTGACTACGGCAGGACCTGCGGCCCTCGATGGCAGCAGCAAAGATGGCATTGTCTTTTCCTCCCCGCGGAATGCTCTCCTACCGGGCCAGCATACCGTCCCCGCGCACGTTCGTATCCTGGCGAGTCAAGCTTTAGATAAAGTCCTTTCTTCCTCAATCGAAACACCCCGAATCGCTCTAAAAGGTAGGATTTACGCAGAGAGAATTGACGAATCCGAGTTTGCCCCCTGCGTTGCTTCAGTTGGCGAAAAAAAAGGGCGCTCGGCGCCGAGCGCCCCACAATCAGTTACTCATCGGCCTCGTACGCCGCCGACTTCTGTTTCGGTTGGCCACTGATCGCGTCATCGACGTTATGGTCTGCCTTTGTCGTGTCGCTCCGCACCGCTGCGATTGCAGCGATCACGTTCGTGACTTTCGGTTTCTCGTAGAGCATATTTCTCACCTCCTTCCTTCTGACGTTGTGCTCAGCTGAGAAGACTGCCTTACGCGAGGGCATCTCCGGATAGCCGGAACCCTTTTTTGCCCGTTTCTCCCTGGATAGCACTGACCAGTCCCCGACCGACAAGTCCGGCTAACCAAAGCTCAAGTAGCAGCGTGCGCATCCAAGAACCAATAGGCACTTCTCTCCCTTGCCTTGCGTACTCCAGCACCGCGTACAAACGTGTTCGGTTGACGATCCCTAATGAACTAACGGACAGTTCGTCGCTGGCCCCCATCACCTTTGCCCATTCGTTTGGTAGCGCGGCAAGAGGTGTGCGCACGATAAACGCCTTGCGTTTCCTGTCGATGATTTCGTCAGGGACAATAGTCCTCATCGCGCGGCGCATAAGAGACCGCCGCTGTCCAGGACGAACTAGCTGTTCTCGTGGAATGGCGTATAGGAATTCAAGCAGGCAACGATCGAGGTAGGGATATCTCCTTTCGCAGGGAGGATCCGATGATGAAATGTCGCATGACAATTGCCTTCGTAGGGTGTTGAGCGTTCCAAGATTTCCCTGAAAGCTTGGCACCGGTCCAAAAGGCGTAAGCCTCTTCCTATAGCCGCGAAGTGCGGATTGGTTTCTTTCGACGAACCATTGATCTAACCAAAAGGCGGGTTGTCCGCCCGGGTACGTCGGGACGAAGATACGAGGAAGAAAATCTCCTAGAGCTTCAAAGAGGAGGTGAAACCACGGGCTTCTCTTGTTCACAGCCCAGAGTTTCAATTGGCGAGCAAGCAGCCGGAAGTTTGCGCTTACGATAAGGTCTTGTAATTCCGGTATGGGTGTAGGAACCCCACCCAGCACTTCGTCCCCTCCAATGCCGGATAGCAGAACGCGATTTCCTTGTGCTGTGACGCAAGCACTGAATAGCTTTGCGGCCGGGGTGGCATTAGTTGTGGGTGATCCGGGTATAGCCGCAAAGGGACAATCCTGGCCGACGTTGCCCAGATAGTCTTGTGGGCCAACTTCGATGTGGCAACCGCTTCGATGCCTGCGCTGCTCAACCTTAGTAAAATACGGATGTTCGTTCCAATTCGGCTCTGAGTCGTTGAAGTAGGAGATGGTATCTAGCCGTGGCGTTTCGGAGGCGCCCCTTTCGATCATGGCGTCTGCCATGCAGACGATGGAGGAGGAATCCATGCCGCCGCTGAGCTCGGCTAGAACCGGGCTGTCTGAACGGAGTCTTCGCCTAATAGCATTTGCGAAAGATGTTCGGAAATGTTCCTCATATTCGAAGTCTGAACCATATCGGATTGTCTTGCTGGGATCGAAGTCCCAATACTTAGTGAGCACATGTCTTCTGGGTTGCAGGAGCAAAAAGGAGGATGGCGTTACGGAATAGATACCGACATAAGGTGTCAAGTGACTGGCCGGGAATAGTGACAACCAGCCTGCGATGTATTCTTCAGAGAGCGAGAAAGTCTTGCCGGCGAGCAGAACAAGTGGATCGAGGATTGTGCTCCAGGTAACCCGGTCCTTGTCTATGGAGTAGTAGAGATGCCGAGTTCCGACGAAATCCGTCGCGAAAATAAGTGAGCGGGACCTCGCGTCCCAAATGGAAACCGCCCAATCGCCGATCAGCTTTGCAAAGGCATCAAGTCCCCAGCGCCCATATGCCGCCGCGAAAATGGAAATATCAGTCGAACGAGTCGACAGCTCGCCTCTAAACTGCCCAACAAGTTCCTCACGATTGTCGAGCCGACCGTCGCAAGTAATTACGGTACCTGTCGGCATGACATGTGGCTGGTTCTCCAGTCTGGATTCCTTGGTCGTATAGAACGCATGGTAGATGACCCCAAAATTGTCTTTGCAAAAAGACCCCTCCGCATCGGGCCCGTGCGGTGCGAGCATTGAACGAACCCGGTCGAGGTCGTGAGGCTCAACGGGGTTCCCACCGAAATTGCACTTCCCGAATTGCACACTCATGTTCGTGACCAAGTTTCTGTTTCGGCTGGCCTCTAGCACCTGTCGAGAACTGAGTAAATCTCCGGTGTGTACGGCTTGTCATTCACTACGTGTCCCCCAACTTCGACCCACGCGTGTGCTTTGAAGGGGATCTGTTGAGCACCGATGACCAGCTCAGCGCGTACACCGTGGCGTCTGAGCAGACAGGCAGTGGCGGCAGATCGCTGCAGGCACAGCGTCCTTTTCCAGTACCAAATGCACGCCATGTCGACTGCCGAACACGTCCGCTCGACTGAGTGGAATGATGCTGGCTTCTTCCCAATTGGGTAGTGGCGAACTTGGTTGTAGAGTGCCTGGAAGTCCCCTCGTGCCAAGTAGAGGTCGAAATGAATGAGCTCGAGATATGCTTGCAGGACAAGAAACGACATGGGCAGGGCTCTCGCCTTTCACACGGACAACCGTAACTGTTGACAAAGGAACGCCATTCGGTCCGTAAGGGCCTCAATGCGGTCACTCAGCGGGAGCACTGGCGAATGCCCCCTAAAGCGGCTGTAATCCAAAACGATCGGGTTGTCGGATGTGTTGGCCGCTTGCAACCGTGCCGTCATTTTTCTGGCGTGAAGAGGATTGCAGTTTTGATCTGCATCGCCTGAGACGATCATCGTGGCCGGGTAAGCGACGTCATCCCGAATATGATGATACGGAGAGTAGCGGGCAAGACCAGGGAAGTCGTCCGGATCCTCCGCAGTGCCGAACTCACCCACCCAGGCATGCGCGTTGTCGAAGAGCTGATAGCGCAACATGTCCAGAAGCGGGACCATGCAAACCACCGCCCGAAAAAGGTCCGGCCGCTGCGTCAGAGCGGCTCCGACAAGCAGGCCAGAATTGGACCCGCCAAAGATGGCCAGCTTCTTTGGTGTCGTACGCCCGGTTTCAATGAGCCACTCGGCGGCTGCCACAAAATCATCGATTGCGACCTGGCGGTTTCGCCGTTTGGCGGCGTTGTGCCACCCCACTCCGAATTCTGAACCACCCCGGATGTTAGGAAGGGCGAACAAACAGCCTCGCTCCATGAGAAATGACACGAACACGCTGAACTGTGGCGTCATCGGAATCCCGAAGCCACCGTACGACGTCATTATCGTGGGGTGTAGCCCATCGGCGAGTACTTCGTGCCGGCCCACGAGAAACATGGGAATGCGGCTGCCATCCTTTGCGGGGAACGACAC
>Ga0209647_1000122_pt1 | contig 66751 bp, 54 predicted proteins | sample GraSoi_2013_60cm_FD_185827 | JGI IMG/M metagenome (GOLD analysis project Ga0209647, IMG submission 185827) | Grasslands soil microbial communities from the Angelo Coastal Reserve, California, USA - Sample 9_17_2013_60cm (SPAdes) (version 2) | ecosystem: Environmental > Terrestrial > Soil >...
GCCACGCCGAAAATCGAGGTCGATCCTGAAACCTACGAGGTGACCGCCGACGGGGAACTATTGACCTGCGCGCCGGCCGAGGTGCTGCCGATGGCGCAACGGTACTTCTTGTTTTAAAGGCCGGAGCGGATGAGGCGAGCGTCCGAGATCAAGGCTGCCGGCACCTGGAACGCGGCGAGCGCCGTCGACCGCGTCGTGCTCGATGCGGCCGAGCGGCATCGCCGCAGGATCGCATTGACGGGCGAGCGCGGCACGGCGTTCCTGCTCGATCTGCCGCACGCGACCGCGCTCAAGGACGGCGACGGCCTCGTGCTCGAGGACGGCGCGATCGTGCGTGTCGCGGGCAAGGCGGAACCGCTCGTCGAGATCGCCGCGCAAAGCCCGCATGAGCTCACGCGTTTTGCCTGGCACATCGGCAATCGCCACATCGAGATGCAGGTGGTGGGCGAGAGGTTGCGCATCCGCCGCGATCACGTGCTGGAGGACATGCTGCGCCGTCTCGGCGCGCGACTTGTTTGCGTCGAGGCGCCGTTCGACCCAGAACCCGGCGCCTACGCGTATGGGCACGGCGAAGACCATGACCATTAAGCGACCACAACGTCGCCCAAAGCGCAGCGCGCATGGCCGAGAAGCCGCGCAAGCTCCGCTCGTCCCCGCGAAAGCGGGGACCCAGTTGTTGCTGGATTCCCGCTTACGCGGGAATGAGCGGAGAAACCGTGGTCTCTCGGAGAATGAGGCAACCGACGCGGGCGATTTGAACGGGTCCGCGTTGTACCGGCTGATGGCGTGGTTGTCGCCGGCCTATCCTATCGGCGCATTTTCCTATTCGAGCGGTATCGAGTGGGCGGTCGAGGCCGGCGACATCACGGATGCAGCGAGTTTCCAGGACTGGCTCGCGGTGATGATCGGCGATGGCAGCGGATTCTGCGACGCGGTGTTCTTCGCCCATGCTTATCGCGCGGTGAGGCAGACCGACGAGGCGGCGCTACGCGCGGTCGCTGAACTGGCCGCTGCATTTGCAGCGTCGAAGGAGCGGCACTTGGAAACGACGGCCCAGGGTCGCGCCTTTCTCGACGCGACGCGCGCGGCGTGGCCGACACCTGCGCTCGATTGCCTGCTTGCGATCTCCGACGGCGGCGTCGCGCTGCCGGTCGCGGTCGGCGTTGCGAGCGCCGGACACGCCATCGCGCTCGCCCCCGCGCTGCAGGCTTATCTCCATGCGTTTGCGGCGAATCTCGTTTCCGCGGGGGTGCGGCTCGTCCCGCTCGGCCAGACGGACGGGCAGCGCATTCTCGCCGCGCTCGAGCCCATGGTGGCGACGACCGCGGAGCGCGCACGCGCCACCGCGCTTGACGACGTCGGCGGCGCAGCCTTTCGCGCCGATCTTGCCGCCATGCACCACGAGACGCAGCACACGCGGCTGTTTCGGAGCTGAGCCATGCCGCATCCACACGGCGCGCTGCGCGTCGGCATCGGCGGCCCGGTCGGCTCGGGCAAGACCGCGCTGATGGATGCTTTGTGCAAGCGGCTGCGCGACCGCTACGAACTCGCGGCGATCACCAACGACATCTACACCAAATGGGACGCCGAATATCTCGTGCGCTCCGGCGCGCTGGCGCCGGAGCGAATCGCTGGCGTCGAAACCGGCGGTTGCCCGCACACGGCGATCCGCGAGGACGCCTCGATCAATCTCGCGGCGGTCGTCGAGATGCAGAAGAAATTTCCGGCGCTCGATCTCGTTCTCATCGAGTCCGGCGGCGACAACCTGGCCGCGACCTTCTCGCCGGAGCTTGCGGACTTGACGCTGTACGTGATCGACGTCGCCGCCGGCGACAAGATACCGTCCAAGGGCGGTCCGGGCATCACGCGCTCCGACCTGCTGGTGATCAACAAGATCGATCTCGCGCCCCACGTCGGCGCTTCGCTGGCGGTGATGGAGCGCGACGCCAAGCGCATGCGCGGGGCGCGGCCGTTCGTGTTCAGCAATCTGCGCGCCGGCGAGGGCGTCGACGAGATCGCCCGTTTCATCGAGGACAAGGGCGGACTTCGCGTCACCTGACCTGTGCGTGCCGCGATGATGGCGCCAGCGGGCCCGCGTCACTACTCGGCGGGGCCGAAGCGGGTTAAACTGAACATCCTCTCTCAAAGGTCGAATGTCAGCTTCCACCAGCTCGGACATCCTGCCGCATTAGCGCTGGTCCGAGTCGTGCCAGAACCGGACATTCACCATTTAGCTCTGAGGTAAGCGCAGCGTCATCCCGGTCTGCCCGAGATCGAGTCCCTGCACATGGCCGGATTCGACATTATTGCTCGTTTGGAAGTGGATATGAACGTTACTGCCCATAGGAGTGAAGATACCATTGTGTTTGTCTGACCAGAAACCAATCAGCGCTGCGTCTCGGTCATGCGTTTCAAAAGGAATTTGTATCTTTTGATGAGCAGCCATTCCTGGTGGTGTATCCGGTTTGGCATCAACAATGTGGAAGTCGATCAGCTGTGGCCGTCCAGTGACAACGAACGGGAATGCTTGGGTCAGTCCGGCCTCTTTGCCTGCCGTTCCGACGAATAGCTCTAAATCATTGTAAGTACGTACTCGGTCAGGGATGGGCACATCTCTCCAAGCCGGCACTTCCGCCCATACAAAGAATGGCACCCCTGCTTCAAAGTTTTCCGTGACGTGCACTCGATGGTCTGGGCCGACGCGGGCAAGGGAAGGTCGGCTGTCTGCAATTGTGACTTCGCCAGTGAGCCCGTCAATTGGCCCCACGCCATATAAATGAGACTGGTCTTTCAAGGTTCGGAGATCGAGCGTCGCTTCGCGTCTGCCCATCATGATCGCATCGCGCATCCCGCCAATGAACCACAGCTTGTACCCACGCCCGTCGATTTCAGTACGATGGACTGGATCAATGGCGAGGGCACGATACTTTGAACTAATGGCGAGGGCCGCGCACGCGGCGCAGCCGAGCAGTGTGATGAACGCGCGCCGTCTCATCGGCTTACCCGGGGCCAAGGATCACGGACTAAGTATAGCAGGTCAGGGCCGTGCATCGCAGCAAACAACGGCTACACATTTCCGCTTCGGGTCAAACTCGACCGAGTTGGCCGAGCCGATCCGTCCATTCATGTCCGCAATACCGCCAATACCGACCATAAATTCAATATGTCGGCATCTGTCGCGTTGTGCCATAAGCGGTCATACGGCGAGGCTATTCGTTCGTAACTGGACATGCCGACCAAGTCGATTGCTGATCGCCCGCGCTATTGGCTCCTTGATCTTTCGCTCGGGTTATTTTGCCTTCTCAATCTTCGTCACCGTGAACTGACCATTGATCCGGTCCGGCACGAAGCGAACGCGATCACCGGGCTTCACTGCTTTCAGCATCGCCGGATCGGCCGCGCGGAACGCCATAGTCATCCTCGCGTCCATCTCAAACTTCTTGATTGGGCCGTGCTTGATTATGATTTTGCCAGCGGACTCGTCGATCCTGGTGACTTCCCCGCTCACGTATTCGTCCGATTGCGCCACTACAGCGGGCAGGTTAGCGCCGAGCCAGAGCAGCAGTGGCGCAAGGGCGATGTACCTTCGTGGTCGCATTGTGATCTCGTGTGTGCCTGTGCCGTCTCACTATTTCACAATGATCTTGCCATGCATGCCGGCTTCGTAGTGTCCCGGAATGAGGCAGGCGAACTCGAATTGCCCAGCCTTGGTGAACCTCCAGAGCAGCTCGCCGCGCTCGGACATGGCCAGACGCTTTGCGTTCGGGTCATCATGCTCCATGTCGGGAAACTTCCTCATCAGTTCCGCGTGTTTGCGGTTTTCTGCGACCGTGGCGAGCATGAATTCGTGACTTTCGGTCCCGCCGTTTTCCAGGAGAAAGCGAATTTGCTCGCCCTTGCGCACTGTGATCAAAGCAGGCTCAAAGCGCATGTTCTGCTCGTTGCCGTCGTCACGCATCAGCACATGTATGGTGCGCGCTGGCTTGTTGGGATCGCCCGGCTGGCCGGCGGAAAACTTGGCATGATCTTCGTGGGCCCGGGCGGACACGAGCGTCGTCACTGCGAATAGTAGCACGGTGACGACAGCAACGGTGAATTTCACAATGAAGGTCATTCCTTTCAGCGTCCTCAAAGTATGAGACCGAGCGCAACCCTACTTTACCATCAAGGTAGTCTGGAAACGGCCCTCCTTTCGGTGTATGTTTCGGGCGCTCCAGGAAGCTAATCATGAAACTTTCTTTGATCATCTTCGGATTGCTGGTGACGACCGGCATCGTCTACGCAGCCTGCCTGTTTTGCTGAGAGACATGCAAGTCGGCCGGACCATATTGGCTTTTTTGCTGGCGCTGTCGTTGGCAATGCTGCCGATCTCACGCGTATTCGCCATGGCAAATGGTGAGCCCGCTGCAAACGAGATGGTCGCGTTGCAACATCACCATTGCGACCATGACGCGATGCCGACCGATCACGGCATGAAGGATCGGCAGGCGTCCGCCGACTGCGCTGCCAAATGCGCGAATGCCTACGCGGTGGTGTTTTTCGGCGCGATGATCCCTCCTCCCCTGAGCGGAATGGAATCATCCTTTGTCAGCAATCCGTTCCATTCGCAGCCTGCCAGTCCGCCTTTCCGACCTCCTCGCATCTGACATTTCACTGAACATGACCTGCAACGCGTGAGCGGAAACGCTCGCGCGGTGTGCGTTCGGCTATGCGGTCCCAGCGACATGGCCGCATCGTGAATGTCGATAAGGAACTTAAAAATGATTCGGAAAATCCTGCTGGCCGGCGTCGCCATTGCGATTGCCGTGGCCAGAACCGCATTGGCGGGCGCCAACGATTACGTGTTCGAGCCGGTAAAAGCGGAAGTCAAGAAAGGCGACGGCGTCGTCGTCTCGGTTCGCCTTAAGCACAAGGCCACCGGCAAGTCGGTGAGCGAGGCGATCATCGTGCAGAAACGGATCGACATGAGCCCGGATGCGATGGACGAAATGGTTTCGCCGCTCACACCGGTGCCGAGCAATGAGCCCGGCGTCTATTCGTTCAAGACCGATCTCTCGATGACTGGCCGCTGGCTGCTAAGCATCGCCGCGAAAGTGCAGGGCGAGCCGGAGACGGTAGTCGGCAAAGTCACCTTCCAGGCCACGAGGTAGTGCCATGTGTCGGCTATCAGGCGTGATCCTTGTCGCGGTGGGTGCGACAGCGAGCGCGGCGGCCGGCCATTGGTACGCCCGCCTGCCCGCGGGCGTATCGGCGCTTGCGCCCCAGAGCGCCGCCACTGCGGCAGAACGGAAAATCCTCTACTACCGCGATCCGAGCGGGGCGGCCAATTATTCGGCCACCCCCAAGCAGGATGCCAGCGGTCGCGACTACCTCCCCGTTTATGAGGACGAAGAGGTGTCGTTTGAGCCGGGCGGCAAGAAGCCGGCGTCGACGGCGAGCGGCCCGCCCAAGATTCTCTATTACCGCAATCCCATGGGTCTGTCGGACATCTCGCCGGTGCCGAAGAAGGACTCAATGGGAATGGATTACATCCCGGTCTACGAAGGCGAGGAATCCGACGATGGCAAGACCGTCAAGGTCAGCCTCGACAAGGTACAGCGCAGCGGCGTGCGAACGGAGTTGGTCGAGGCGCGCGCGATCGTGCGGCCGGTGCGCGCGGTCGGCACGGTGATGCACGACGAGACCCGTTTGACGATCGTCGCCATGCGCTCGGACGGGTACATCGAAGAGCTCTACGTCAACAAGACGGGCCAACACGTTCATGCCGGCGAGCGGCTGTTTCGCGTGTACAGCCCGGAAATCGTCAGCGCGCAGGTCGATTTCCGCGCGAGCGGGGCCGAGCAGCGGCTTCGCAATCTCGGAGTTCCCGAGAGCCATATCCGCGAAGTGCGCGCGGGCAAGATGCCTCTGACGCTCGATTGGCCAGCGCCAGCAACCGGAGACGTGATCGAAAAACGGGTGATCAATGGGCAAAAGGTGAAAGCCGGCGACGAACTCTACCGGATCGCTGACCATTCCCATCTCTGGGTCATCGCCGACGTAGCCGAAGCCGATCTCCCTTCGATCAAGATCGGCACCCGCGCCACTGTTACGGTCCGCGCTTACGCAGCGCAGGCGATCGAAGGCGAAGTGACGTTCATCTATCCGGAACTGCGGGCAGAGACGCGAACGGCCCGCGTCCGCATCGAAATTCCGAATCCCGATGGGCGGCTCAAAATCGATATGTACGCCGACGTGGTGTTCCAGTCCGGAGCAGGCGAGGAACCGGCGATTGCCGTTCCCGCCAGCGCCGTGATCGACAGCGGTACTCGGCAAGTGGTGCTGGTCGCGAAAGGCGAAGGCCGCTTCGAGCCACGCGCCGTCAAGCTCGGGCGCCGCGGCGACGGCTACGTGGAAGTCCTCGACGGCATCGGCAAAGGGGAAGAAGTCGTCACCGCCGCGACCTTCCTGATCGACGCCGAAAGCAATCTGCGGGCGGCGCTGCAGGCATTCACGCAACCGGAGGCGTCGAAATGATCGCAGGCGTCATCCGCTGGTCGGCGCGCAACGTTTTCCTCATCGGCCTTGCGACCATCTTCGTCACCTTGGCCGGCATCTTCGCGGTCTCGCGCGTGCCGCTTGACGCCATTCCCGACCTCTCCGACGTCCAAGTCATCGTTTACACGGAATATTCCGGCCAAGCGCCGCAGGTGGTCGAGGATCAGGTCACTTATCCGTTGACGACGGCCATGCTCAGCGTGCCGAAGTCTCGCGTTGTGCGCGGCTTCTCGTTCTTCGGCGTCTCGTTCGTTTACGTGATATTCGAGGACGGCACTGACCTCTATTGGGCACGCTCACGCGTGCTCGAATATCTCAGCTCCGCTGCGCGGCGGTTGCCGGCAGGAGTGGCACCGAGTCTCGGTCCCGACGCGACCGGCGTCGGATGGGTCTATCAATACATCGTGCGCGGTGCGCAGAAGAGCCTCGCCGAGCTGCGGACCATCCAGGATTGGTACATCCGCTATGGAATAGCCAAGGCGGAGGGCGTTGCCGAAGTCGCCAGCGTCGGTGGGTTCGTCAAGCAATATAGCGTGGTCATCGATCCACGGCGACTGCAGGCGCTCGGCATTCCGCTGGCCAAGGTCCGCGAAGCACTGCGCACCAGCAACATGGATGTCGGCGGGCGCACGGTCGAGCTGGCGGAAGCTGAGTTCGCGGTGCGCGGCCGCGGCTACATCAAGAGCTTGTCCGACCTCGAGCAGATCGTCGTCAAGAGCGAACGCGGCGTCCCAGTGCTGCTGAAAGACGTGGCACGGATCGAACTGACGCCGGACGAGCGGCGCGGCATCACCGAGATGAACGGTGACGGCGAGGTCGTTTCCGGCATCGCCTTGCAGCGTTTCGGAGAGAATGCGCTTGCGGTCATTCGCAACGTCAAGGATCGGCTCGCCGAGATCGCGCCGAGTCTGCCGCAAGGTGTGACCATCGAACCTGTCTATGACCGTTCCGACGTGATCTATCGCGCGATCGCCACGCTCAAACGCACGCTCGTGGAGGAAAGCCTCATTGTCGCGCTGGTCTGCGTCATCTTCCTCCTGCATGTGCGGAGCGCGCTGGTGGCGATCATCACGCTGCCGCTCGGAATCCTGATCGCCTATCTCTGCATGTACGCGCTCGGGTTGAGCTCGAACGTCATGAGCCTCGGTGGCATCGCCATCGCCATCGGCGCGATGGTCGACGCTGCGATCGTGATGGTCGAGAACGCGCACAAGCGGTTGGAGCGTGCCGAACCCGGCAAGACCCGAAGCGAAGTGATCATCGAGGCGGCAATTCAGGTCGGCCCAGCGCTGTTCTTCAGCCTGCTCATCATCACCGTATCGTTCCTGCCGATCTTTTCTCTCGAAGCTCAGGAGGGCCGGCTATTCAAGCCGCTCGCCTACACAAAGACGTTTGCGATGGCCGCCGCGGCATTGCTGTCCGTGACGCTGGTCCCCGCTCTCATGACGGTGTTCGTTCGCGGGCGCATCGTGGCAGAGCGCAGGAACCCGGTGAACCAGTTCCTGATCTGGATTTACCGACCGGTAATCCGCGTCGCCCTCCGCTTCAAAGCTGCGACAATCCTGGCTGCGCTTGCGGTTCTCATCGTCAGCCTGTGGCCGGCGCTGCGTCTCGGCACCGAGTTCATGCCGAATCTCAACGAAGGAACGTTGTTCTATATGCCGACAACCTTGCCCGGCTTGTCGGTCACCAAAGCTGCGGAGCTGGTACAAACCCAGGACAAGATCATCAAGTCGTTTCCGGAAGTCGCATCGGTCTGGGGCAAGGCTGGTCGTGCCGCGACCGCCACCGATCCCGCCCCGCTCGAAATGTTCGAGACGGTGATCAATCTCAAGCCTGAAAGCGAGTGGCGCCCCGGCATGACGATCGACAAGCTGATCGCCGAGATGGACCGGTCGCTGCAGTTTCCCGGCGTCTCCAACGCATGGACCATGCCGATCAAGGCGCGCATCGACATGCTCTCGACCGGCATCCGCACGCCGGTCGGTGTAAAAGTTTTCGGCACCGATCTTGCCGAAATGGAGAAGCTTGCACGTCAGATCGAAGCCGTCATTCGGACCGTGCCGGGAACGACCAGCGCCTACGCCGAGCGGGTGCTCGGCGGTTATTACCTCAACGTCGATCCCGATCGCGCGCAGCTTGCGCGCTACGGCCTCATGGTGGGCGACCTGCAGAATCTCATTGCCATGGCGCTTGGCGCCGAGCCGGTAACGACCACAGTCGAAGGCCGCGAGCGCTATAGCGTGAGCATCCGCTATCCGCGGGACTATCGCAGCGATCCGCAGGCGATCGCATCCCAAGTTCTCATCCCCTTGTACGGTGGCGGCACGGTCCCTTTGGGAGAGGTGGCAAAGGTAAGTCTGGCGCCTGGGCCTTCGAGCATCCGTACCGAGAACGCGCAACTCGCCGGCTACATCTATGTCGATTTCCGTGACCGGGACCTCGGCGGCTATGTTGCCGACGCGCAACGAGCGGTCGCCACGCAAATCAAGTTTCCGCCCGGCTATTACGTCACTTGGAGCGGCCAATTCGAATATTTGGAACGTGCCAAGGCCCGGCTCCGGCTGGTTGTTCCTTTCACGGTACTCCTCATTTTCCTCCTGCTCTACCTCAACTTCTGGAACGTGAGCGAAACCTTGATCGTCATGCTTTCGGTGCCGTTTTCACTCGTCGGCGGTTTTTGGTTGATGTGGTGGCTCGGCTTCAATCTGTCGGTGGCCGCCGCAGTCGGCTTCATCGCGCTGGCCGGCGTTGCGGCCGAGACCGGTGTCGTGATGCTGATCTATCTCGATAGTGCCATGAAGGAACTACGAGCGGAGCGTGTCGCGGAGGGGCGAGCTTTCACCGGCGACGATCTCTACGCCGCGATCATGACCGGCGCGGTGGAGCGCGTGCGCCCCAAGATGATGACGGTGTGCGCCATCATGGCGGGGCTTCTCCCGATCATGTGGAGCCACGGCACCGGCGCAGAGGTGATGCAGCGCATCGCGGTGCCGATGATCGGCGGAATGGTCTCGTCAACCGTTCTCACGTTGATCGTGATTCCTGCGATCTATGCCGTGGTGAAGAGCACGTCGCTAAGGTTGCCGCGCCTCGCGCCGTCGTTCCAGCAACCCTGACCGGAATCATCCCATGATGCGCGACATGATGATGAACGGCGGAATGATGTGGGGCATGGGCATCGTTTGGCTGCTGGTTGTAGTGGTTCTGCTCCTCGCGATCGCCGCGCTGGTGAAGTACGTGTTCTTCAATTGATCGCGGTGGAGGGTGAAACTCAAACAAACGGGGGGCAACCGCTTGGGGTCAAAACGAGAATCCGCCCCTACCGGTCACATGTCTGCTTTCGCCAGGTGCGGATATCGCAAGGACAAATCGGCTCCAGGTAGATTGGAGCACAGGCGAGGTCATCCGCTGCCCGGACGACGTTTCCGCAGGGAGAAAAGGCAATCAGCTTCTCAGCGCCTTCAAACGCGCAAAATAAAGAGGAATCCTAGCGGTCGGCCTTTCGACGAAGCCCCTTGCCGGGAATGATCGAGACGGGCCCGCGTGCTCATCAGGATGGCAGCCTAATTTCGATATTTAAATGAGCGTCGACCTCGGCGCGCTGTCCAGGATAGGGCACGAGAGTGGACGTTTTCTCCTCGACGACTGCGGGCCCTTCGATGCACGTGCCCGGGCCTAAAGCGGCGCGCCGGACCAACGTCGGCGCTTCGCTGGCGGTGATGGAGCGCGACGCCAAGCGCATGCGCGGCGCGCGGCCGTTCGTCTTCAGCAATCTGCGCGCCGGCGAGGGCGTCGACGAGATCGCCCGTTTCATCGAGGACAAGGGCGGGCTTCGCGTCCCCTGACCTGCGCGTGCCGCGATGATGGCGGCCGCGCTGCGCAAGCTCGAGTTAGTTGATCGCAAGGACCACATCACGTTGACTGTTGCGAAGCTAATTATCGGTCTCGCCAAACAGGGCGAGCGCGATCCTAAGAAATTATGTGATCGAGCAGTGAAGATTCTCCGCAAGTACCCCGCCTCGGTTGGCGGCTCGCCCAGCCGCATCTCCTCGATTGATCGTATGCCCCAGGGTGCATCGACGCTTTCATGCGAGGCCCGTTACCGCCAATGCTCGCAGCAACGAACCGCGAGCGGCCGTCACCGAGTGAGATTGTAGCGGATGAAGGAGTCGCGGTCGGTGGGATTATTCCCCAAGCCCCTGTTGAATTGAAAACCCTGATTGAGGTCGTGGATCTGGGCACTGGGGTTGCTCACGGCCGGCGGAATGTAAACACCCGTCGACGGTTGCGCCAGCGGCACTGACGGTGGGGTTAGCCGTGCCGGAGCGTAGATTCCGCCGCTGCCACGGCTCGTGATACGGGGGCGTACCACGGGTTTGGTTGCCTGCTCCTCCGCAGGTTGGGTTGCCTGCTCTTCCCTGGCAACAGGGCGTTTCTTGCACTCGATCCCCACCATGATGATCGGCGTTCCATCGCAGTTGACGATCCCCGTCGATGTACGCGCGGCGCTGGGTTGCGCGGCGCTTTGTTGCGGGGCCCTATGCTTCTTCGGTCGCGCGGATGCGGTTGCAGCCGTGCCAACGAGAAGAACGGCCAGGGCGAGGGTCAGCATTCTGGATAGGGGTGCGCTCATACCGGTACAGATAAGCAGTTCCTACCGGTGCCCGCTACAAGACTGGCAACATTTTTAACGCGAATTTTACCGCCCGTAGTCTGGAACGTTTACCCGATGAGGGTGCGTTGTTGCTTGCTCTGAATGTCTTGTCCAAAGGAGAAAATCATGAAGCACGCTCTCATCGGCGGCCTGAGCGTCTTGGCAACGATCGTGGGGATAGAGGCGGCGAATGCACAGGCCGACATCAACCCGAACCTCTACCCAGTGTACCGCGGCGCGCCCGTGGCGGAGCAGCCATGGGAGTGGCATGCCACTCCGGGTCCGATGCGCCGCGGCAGTCAGTGCGCGGTCGATGTCGACGCCGGCCGCGGCTATGGTTACATGAAGGATTGCCCAGCCCCGCAGGCTTCGGCACCTCGGCAATCCCGGACGCGGGTCGCTCACCGCCACCACCGAACGGTGGTCACGCGGTGATTAGGCACGGCGAATAGCTGATTTTTTACTGGCGGCGGCCTTAACCGCCGCCGCCAGCTCTTCGCAAATACGGCCATCACATCGCCGCCCCGTGACGGTCGCGGCATGTCCGCTTCACGTCCAACAGCGACTGAATTGATGCTGCGCCGCGAACTATCGCTTTTGGGCCAGGGGGCGGACTAATTGCCGAGTGATTTTCAAAACTCGCTAGCCACTCAGTTGAGCTATGCCGCTAGGACTTGCTCTTCTATGCGCGCCTCGGACGGTTGATAGCTAACCAACTGCCGGGAATGATCGAGACGGGCCCGCGTGCTCATCAGGATGGCAGCTTAATTTCGATATTTAAATGAGCGTCGACCTCGGCGCGCTGTCCAGGATAGAGCACGAGAGTGGACGTTTTCTCCTCGACGACTGCGGGCCCTTCGATGCATGTGCCCGGGCCTAAAGCGGCGCGCCGGAGCACCGGCACGTCGCTCGCCTCGGTTGCGCTGAAATAGGCTTGCCGGCGCGCGGATGGAATTTGTTCCGGCGTTTCCGCCGGCTCGGCGAACGTCTTGGGCTTGGGCTTGGGAATGATCCCGACCGCCGTCACCTGGAAATTGACGATTTCCACGGCTTCGACCTCGGCCATGTGGCCGTAGCGCCGCTGGTGTGCGTCGTGAAACCGCCTGACCAGATCGGCCAAGTCCTGCGGCGAGCGCAAGTGCGGAACCGGTACGGCCACGTCGTAGGACTGGCCACGATAGCGCATGCCGGCGTGGCGGCGGCTGAGCAAACGCTCGCGCGGGAAGTTCTCCCGCGTCAGATCGTCGAGCGCTGCGTTCTCCAGCTCGGCAAAGATGGCGTCGAGTTCGCCCGCCGTTGCCCTGTCCACCGGCGTAATTCGCGTGAGGCTGCGCTCCTGCTGCACGTCCGTCACAAGCATGCCATGCGCGCTGAAGGCGCCGGGATCGCGGGGAACGAGAATGCGGCCGATGCCGAGCTCGGCGGCGACCATTCCGGCGATGGTCGGGCCCATGCCGCCGAACGGCACCAGCGTGAATTCGCGCGGATCGTAGCCGCGTTCGACCGTGATGGTGCGCATCGCCACCGTCACGTTGGTGACGAGCACGCGCAAAATGCCCCAGGCCGCCTCGATCGCGGTCATGTCGAGCGGCTCGGCGACGCGCGTCGAGACCGCCTCGCGCGCTTTCGCGCCGACGATCGGCATGGCGCCGCCGAGCAGCGCCCCGGGATTGAGGTGGCCGAGCAGCACGAGCGCATCGGTCAATGTCGGCTCGCGGCCGCCGCGGCCGTAGCACGCCGGGCCCGGATCGGCGCCGGCGCTCTGCGGTCCGACCTTGAGGACGTGTCCGAGGTGCACGCCGGCAATGCTGCCGCCGCCGGCGCCGATCGTCTCGATGTCCACCGTGTGGGTCCGCAGCGGATGCCCTGCGACCTTCACCTCCGATTTGAACAGCGGCCGGCCCGGCAACACCGCCATGTCGCAACTCGTGCCGCCGGTGTCGAAGGTGATGAGATTATCGATGCCTTTGACGTCGCCCAGATAACGCCCGCCGATGACGCCCGCCACCGGTCCTGACATGACGGTCGCAATCGGCGCCGGCGCGAGCATTGCTGCGCTCGCCGCCCCGCCGTCGGATTTCATCATCAAGGCGCGCGATCGCGGGAACCGCTGCAGCGATATCGCTTCCAGCGTGCGCAGGTAGCGCGAGACCGGCGGGCCGATATAGGCGTTGGCGATGGTCGACGCGGTGCGCTCGTACTCGCGCCATTCCGGGTTCACCTCGTGGGACAAAGACAGGTAGAGGTCGGGCGCAAGGCTGCGGATGATCTCGGCCGCCGCTTTTTCATGGACAGGATTCGCGTAGGCGAACAGGAAGCAGACGGCGACGGCTTCAATGCCGCAGGCGACGAGCTTTGCAACGGCGGTGCGAACGTCCTCCGCCACCAATGGCTCGATGATCTCGCCTCGCGCATCCACCCGCTCGCGAATTTCGAAAATGCGATCGCGCGTGAGCAGCATTTTCGGGGCGGGCGCGAAGATGTCGAAGACGTGCTCGCCGCGCCACTGTCGTCCGATCTCGTAGACATCGCGGAACCCGCGCGTGGTCAGCAGCCCCACCCGCACGCCCTTGCCTTCCAGCAGGGTGTTGAGCGCCGCGGTCGAGCCGTGCAGGACGAGCGAGACGGCATCGGCACCGAAATCGCGCGCCAAGTCGGCGGTGATGCTTTCCATCACCGCGGCTGGCTGCGCAGGGTGGGAGAGATATTTGCGAACGGCTACGAGCTCGCGCCGATCTTCGTCAAATGCGGTGACGTCGGTGAAAGTGCCGCCGACGTCGATGCCGACGCGCAAGTTCATCGATGACTCTTTTGCCGGCGCAGCCGCGCAGTGGCTTGGGAGTCGATGGCGAGATTGGAATCGAGCGCGACGCCATAATCCCCCCGCGCCGCATCGAGAGAGACGTAGCCGCGGACAACGTCCTCCCGCACCCGATGAATGTCGCGCTCGAACGGGTCGCCCCAGCCCCCACCACCAGCGAACTCCACGCAGAGGAGATCGCCGCGCTTGAGCAATAGCCCGGCGACTTTCGAGGTGAGCTCACGTTCCGCGGCGCTGCCGGGGTTCAACACCGCCTTTGAGGCGCGCGCGGCCTTGGCGCCGAATACGCCGGGGGAGGAGAACTTGAAGCGATCCATGCGCAGGTTCACCGTCGACTCCTCGGCCAGAATGCGCCACTGACGGCGCACGCCGAGGCCGCCGCGAAATTTTCCGGGTCCGCCCGAGTCGCAGGCGAGTTCGTATCGTTCAACCCGAACGGGAAATTCGGTTTCGATCGCCTCGACCGGCGTGTTCATCACGTTGACGACCAACTCGTCCATGGCGCTCACCCCGTCGCCGTCTGGACGCGCTCCCGTGCCGCCGTTGAGGATTTCGTATTGCGAGTACCAGCGGCCCGAGTCTGGATGACGACCCGCACTCGACAGCGAGCCGCCCGCCGCGCTGCCCGGCGCCGGCACGCGGCCGGGCAGCGCCTGCGCCAAGACGCGCATGATGACCGAGGTCGTGACCTGACTCGGCCGCACGTACATGTTCACCGGCGCAGGAAAGCGCGGATTGAGCAGCGAGCCCTCCGGCGGATAGGAGACCCGCACCGGCCGCGACAAGCCGTCGTTCACCGGCAGGTCCGGGATGAAGATCATCTTCACCAGGCATTCGATGAAATTGCGCGAGACGCAGGGGCGCAGATTGATGGGGCCGCGTGCCTGGGCATCACTGTCGAGGACGAAATGCAGCGTGTCGCCCTTGATCTCGAGCGATGCCGAAATGCGATGCGGCGTCGAGAGGTCGACGCCGTCGTCGTCGAGGTAGTCGGTCTGCGGGCCGTAACGCCCGTCCGGCGTCGCAGCAATCCGCTTTCGCAGCTCCGTCTCGCAGATGTCCATCCAGATCGTCCAGCAGGCGAGCACCTCATCGACACCGTATTTTCCGAACAAATCGGAAAATTTGCTCAAGCCATAAGTGTTGGTGTTGATCTGCGCCTTGATGTCGCCCCAGGTGACTTCCGGCGTGCGCGTGTTGGCGCAGATGAGCGCTTCCACGTCGCGATTGAGCTCGCCGCGGCGCAGGATCTTGAGCGGCGGAATCAGCAAGCCTTCCTGAAACAGGTCGGTGGCATCGCCGCTGTTGGTCCCGGGGACCTTGCCGCCGAGATCCGGCTTGTGGGCGATATTGCCGATGAACCCGAGGAGACGCTCGCCCGCGAACATCGGCGAGATGACGGTGATATCGGTCGCGTGATTCTGACATGCCTGGTACGGGTGGTTGACGATGAACGCATCACCCGGCTCGATGGCTTGCCCGAAGCGGCGGCGGATCTCGTTCACCTGCGCCGCCAGCGGGCCGATGTGGAGCGGCTGCGGGATGCCTTGCGCCACCATGCGGCCCGCGGCGTCGAAGACGGCGAAGGTGAAATCCTGGCTTTCCTTGATGATGGTGGAATAGCCCGTGCGCAACATATTGAGCGTGAGCTCGCCGGCGATCTGCAGGGTCGACTGATAGATGACCTCGAGGTCGATGGCGTTCACGGCCGTAGCCTTCTCGTCGCGTGCGCGCAAGCGGGCGCCCTACGGCTTCACCGGATAGAGCTTCTCCAGCTGCGCGAAATACCCCTCCTGCTTCAGCGCCTCGATGATGCCGAGATCGAGATAATCTGCCGCGTTGCGGCTGCCGATGTCGGTCCCGATTGCCTCGAGCTGGGCGAGCACGTTTTCGGCGCCCGCGCGCGAGGGGGCGGCGTCGCGCGGCATCAGGCGCTTGAAATCGGCATAGGTGGCGGCGACCACCTTCGGGTCGCTGGTCTTGAACTTTTGCGCGATCACCTCCTTCGCCTTGGCCTCGTCGGCGAGGGCGAGGTAGGCGCCGGCGACGTAGGCCTTCACGAAACGTGTCAGCGTGGCGTGATTGGCTTTCAGATAACTGCTGGAGACGACGACGGAATCGAAAATCCACGGTGTCTTGGCAGCTGCCAAATCAATTATGGGATTAAAGCCGCGTTCCTTGGCCGGCGTGATGGCCGGCTCGATCAGCGGCGCGACGTCGATGCGGCCGGCAATCAGCGCGCCGAAACGCTGTGAGCTGCCGCCGATCTGCGAAACGGTGACGTCGGAGCGCGTGAGGCCGAGCTGCTTGAGCAGGATACTGATGGCGACGTCGGTCTCGGACCCGAAGGTGCTGATGCCGAATGTCTTGCCTTTGAGATCGCCCATGCCGACGCCGGGCTTCGTGAACATGGTGATCGGGATGGTATTGCAGGTCGAGGTGATGAGCCGCAGGTCGGCGCCCTGTTTGTTGGCGAGGACGGCGGGCGCGAGCCCCACATGCATGGCCTGAATTTCGCCGGAGAGCAGCACCTGGAGACCGCGCGTACCGCCTTCCATATTGACGACTTCGACCTTGAGGCCCTCCTTCTCGTAAAAACCGCCGGCCTCCCCCATCCAAACCGGAAAGATGGTCACAACCGGCGCCGAGATGCCGATCTTGAACGGGATGGCATCGGCGGCTTGGGCGGGTGCCGCCGCCGCTTGCAGCGCGACGCCGAGCACTACCGCTGCGATGCTCAACTTCGTCAAACGCATTGGCTCCTCCGGAGCCCTCGCTAAATCGAGGGCCGCTATGAGTGCTCTAAGAACTGTGATCGATCCGGTCAACGCTACGCCGGTTGCGCTCGGCCCTGACATCCTCCTCGATGAGGCTCCAGACGGCGTCTTCGATGGCGTGGAAACGCGCCTCGCGTTTTACTGCCAGCCGGCGCGGCCGCTCGAGCGTGACCGGGATGCTTTGCTTCACCATTCCCGGCCGGCCGGAGAACACGATGACGCGGTCCGATAGATAGATGGCTTCGTCGATCTGGTGGGTCACGAACAGCACGGTCTTCTTCGCTTTTAGCCAGATTTGCAGCAGCTCCTCCTGCATCACCTCACGGGTTTGCGCGTCGAGCGATGCGAACGGCTCGTCCATGAGCAAAATCTTTGGATCGACGACGAGCGCGCGCGCGAGGTTCACGCGTTGCTGCATGCCGCCCGAGAGCTCATAGGGGTAGTGATGCTCGAAGCCGGACAGCCCAACCATGTCAATAAAGTTCGTCGCACGCTCCTTGGCTTCGCGCGCGCCGACGTTGAGGCATTCTAGGCCATAGCGGACGTTACCGAGCACGGTGCGCCACGGCAGCAGCGAGGCGTCCTGGAACACGACTGCGCGGTCCGGACCCGGCTTCGTCACCGCTCGCCCGTCGACCAGGACGCGGCCCGCGCTCGCCGGAATGAGGCCGTCGACGACTGAGAGAAACGTGGTCTTCCCGCAGCCGGACGGCCCCACGATCGAGACAAACTCGCCATCCATGACCTTCAGGTCTACGCCAGCGAGCGCTCGCAGCCGGGTATTGGTGCGCGGCTGGAGGTAATCCAGGCGAACGTCCTGTGCCTCGAGCTTGACAATCATGCTGCGACCGTCGTCAGGCGGGCGTACGCCAGATCTCGACCCGGCGCTCAATCCGCTGCACGATCTCGACCAATATCACCCCGGCAGTGACGATGGTGAGCACTCCCACGAAGACCTTATCGGTCTGGAAGCGCGCGCCGGCCTGGTTGATCATGGCGCCGAGGCCAACGGCCGAGCCGTAGATTTCGCCGACGACGACGCCGATCATGCCGCGGCCGATCGCAAGCCGCAGTCCCGCCAGCAGAAAGGGGACCGAGCTCGGCAGGATGATGGTTCGAAACAGCCGCCACTCGCTCGCGCCGAAGCTTCCGGCGACCCTGACCAGGCGCGGATCGGTGGTGCGAACCGCGGCGTGCGCGTTGATCGCGAGCGGCAGCACCGCAAGCAGGAAAACGATCAAGACCCGCTCGCTCACTCCGGTTCCGACCCATATGACGATCAGTGGCAGGAACGCCACCTGCGGCGTGGCGTTGAGCGCCGCGAGGAACGGTTCGACCGCGTAGGACAAGCGCCGGTACCAGCCGCCGGCAAGCCCGAGCGGAATCCCGATTGCGACCGCCAGAGCGAGACCGAAAAGGTAGCCGACACTGCTCCAGGCGAGGTCGCGCCAGATCTCCCCGGTGACGAAGAACATGCGAAAGGCCGCCGCTGCGATCAGCGTGGGCGAGGAAATGAAAATCGGCTTGAGCTTCAACCGCTCCGCCGAATCTCCCAGCAGCGGGCGCAAAGCGTCCGCCCACCAGCCGCGCTCGAGACCTTCCCAGGCGATCAAAACCAACAGCACCATGAGCGTGCCGAGAATGGCGCGCTCGTGCGCGAAATAGAAGCGCACGGCGGCGGGCATTTGCGTCCTGCTGCTTGCCGCGCGGACGGACCCGGTCGAACTCATGCCGCTGCGCTCGCCATCCGTGGTGTCCGTCATGATCGGTTCAACGCGGTTGCGGCCGCCATCGCTCGAAGCGATGTTCCAGAGCGTCGAGCAGCGCCACCACGATAAGCCCCGCGGCCATGAACAGGAGCGCGCCCACGAACACGACGTCGACCTGAAGCGTGTTGCCGGCGTCCGCGATCAGATGGCCGAGGCCCGCCGTCGACGCGTAAAGTTCGCCGACGACGACGCCGAGCAGCGCGCGGCCGGCGCCGTATTTCGCGCCGGTGAAGATGAAGGGCACGATACCGGGCAGAATAATGCTGGAAAAAATCTTGAGTCTCGAGGCGGAGAAACTACGCGCCACGCGGATGAAGCGTGCTTCGCTCGCCTTCACGCCGGAATGGGTATTGATGAGGAGCGGGATCACGGCGCCGAGAAAAACAACGACGACCTTCGACCAGATCCCAATGCCGCACCAGATGATGATCAGCGGCAAGAGCGTCACGCGGGGCACCGCGTTGAGCGTGTCGACGAACGGGCCGATCAGATATTGCAGGCGCTTGGACAAGCCGACCGCGAGCCCGAGCGGGATCGCGACCGCCAGCGCCGCGCCATAGCCGAGCATGAATTCGGTTGCGCTGACCTGAAGGTCGGTCCAGAAGTCGCGATCGTGGCTCAATAACCAGGCGGCCCGTGCGACCCGCGTTGGGGAGGAGATGAACAAGGGATCGACGAGGCCACTCGCCCCGAGCGCTTCCCAAACGAGCAGCAGGGCAAGCAGCGTACCGCCGGCGATCGCCGTCCGTTCGTGTGCGAGGTAGAGCCGCGCGAGGCTCGAGCGCCGGCGCTTGCTCTGCGTGGACAGTTCGAGATGTGCAGGAATGGTCATGAACAATGCGATGCAACCACCGCATTATACGTGAAGGACGGGGGCGCGGGCTGAGGCATCTCACCATGGTCACCCGCGGGCTTGACCCGCGGGTCCATCTTCTTCGTGAAAAAGATGGATCGCCGGGTCAAGCCCGGCGATGACGGGGACGGAGGCAATCGCCTGCGGTCATCTCCGGTTTGCTTGAACCTGCTCACAAGCGAGGCAACGCACATGAACGAGCGCTTTGACTTGACCGGCCGCACCGTCATCATCACGGGCGGCGGGAAGGGCATTGGCAAGGTATACACGCAAGAATTTGCGAAGGCGGGGGCCCGCGTCGTCGCGGTGGATGTCGATGGAGCGGCCGCCAAAAGCGTAGCCGAGGCGCTCGCTGCAGAAGGGTTCGCCACTCTCGGCCTCGCGACCGACATCGCCAGCGAGGAGTCCACCAAGGCGATGGCGCAGGCTGCCCTCGACCGTTTCGGCGCGGTCGACGTCCTTATCAATAATGCCTCGCTCATGAGCGCCCTGCCGCGGCGCTCGTGGCTCGAAATCCCGGTCGAGGAATGGGATCGTGTCATGGCGGTCAATCTGCGCGGCATGTTCCTATCCTGCCGCGCGGTGTTCCCGGCAATGAAGGCGCAGCAGCGCGGCAAGATCGTCAACATCTCCTCCTCGCGCGTGTGGGAAGGAACGCCCAACCGGCTGCACTACACCACTTCGAAAGCCGGCGTCATCGGCTTTACCCGCGCCTTGGCGCGCGAAGTCGGAGAATTCGGCATCACCGTGAACGCCGTCACGCCCGGCATGACCCAGAGCGAGACGCAGGTCGCCTCCTCGTCGGCCAACTACCTCGCCACGCGCATCGCCGGCCGCGCAATCGAACGCGTGCAGGTGCCCGCCGATCTGGTGGGCGCCGTCATGTTTCTATCGTCAGCTGCCAGCGATTTCATCACCGGCCAGACCATCAACGTCGACGGCGGAAAGGCGATGCATTAAGGCAGATCTGGTTTCGGGGACGCTGCTCGTCCGCTCATTCCCCCGCAAGCGGGAGAGCCGGAACTTCGCCTTCGTGAGTTTGGTCGCCGCTTTAGCGGGTGAACCGATCGTCACAGGCGCCCGTCGCCTACTCCTTCGCGACATATTGGCGCTCCAGTGCATCGAACTCGTCCTTGTGCACCAAGCGCTGCCGTTCCGAGAAGTCCATGACCAGCTTCGTCGCCTCGCCCATATGCCCGCGGCGGCGAAGCTCGCCCAGCGCCGCCTGCATGCCCTTGAGCGCCGATTGCAGCGCGACGTTGGCGTAGATCACTCCGGCATAGCCCAATTCTTTGAGCCTCGCGTTGGGCAATTCCGGCGTGCGGCCGCCGATGACGATGTTGATCAGTTGCGGCCAGGGCAAGCGGCGCGGGATGTCGGCGATCTCGTCCATGGACGTGGGCGCTTCGACGAAGGTGACGTCGGCCCCCGCCTCGCGATAGGCGCCGGCCCGTTCGATGGCGGCGGCGTAGCCTTCCGGAGCGATGGCGTCGGTGCGCGCGATGATCAAAAGATCCCCGTCGCGGCGGGTGTCGACCGCGGCCTTGATCTTGGCCACCATCTCCGCGGCGGGGATCACCTCTTTCCCCGCGAAATGGCCGCAGCGCTTGGGAAAGACCTGGTCCTCGATCTGCAATGCATCGGCGCCCGCGCGCTCGAGCAGTTGCACCGTGCGCACCACGTTCACGGCATTGCCGAAGCCGGTGTCGGCATCGACCACGAGGGGTCCCGCAAAGGCTTCGCGAATCGCCGCCACATGCGCCGCAAGCTCGCTCACCGTCAGGAGGCCGATGTCGGGGACGCCGAGAAACGTGTTGGCGATGCCGGCGCCGGTGACATAGGCCGCGGCAAAGCCCTGATCGGCGACGACGCGCGCCGCAAGCGCATTGGCGACGCCGGGCAGCAGCACGGCCGCGCCGGGGACGAGCATGTTGCGCAACTCGCGGCGCGGCTTCAGGCTCGCCATCGCTTGGGCCTCTCATCGGCACAATGTAGGGCGGATTAGCGTAGCGTAATCCGACAGGCTTCAAAACGGTCTCCAATCATCTCCTTGTCATGGCGCAATATGCTTCGCTATTGCGCCCTACGCACAATACGCTTTCGTTTAGGACCCGGAATGACGTAAGAGGAAACGCGACGCTAACAGCTGCTCGAGCCCCATGGAGCCGTGAATGAAGCTTGCGAGCTATATTGCCGATGGCAAGCCGTGCTTCGGCGTGGTGACGGGCGATGGCGTCGTCACCTTGAACCATCGCCTCGGCGCCGCGACCTTGCGTGACGCGCTCGCAGCCGGCGCGCTTGCCGAGATGAGGAAGGCCACCGAGACGGCCAAGCCCGATCACAAGCTCGGCGAGGTCAAATGGCTGCCGGCGATCCCGAACCCGGAAAAAATTCTCTGTGCCGGCATCAATTATCGCTCGCACGCCGCCGAGACCGGGCGCGAGGTGCCAAAGCAGCCGAGCATGTTCGTTCGGCTTGCCAACACGCTTGTCGGCCATGACGGCGAGATGATCCGTCCTTCGGTGTCGCAAAGCTTCGACTTCGAAGGGGAGCTGGCGGTCGTCATTGGTCGCGGCGGCCGCCATATCGCGGTCGAGCGCGCGCTCGAGTATGTCGCCGGCTATACCTGTTTCGTCGACGGCAGCGTGCGCGACTACCAGAAATTCTCCGTGACATCGGGCAAGAATTTCCCCGCCACCGGACCGCTCGGGCCATGGATCGTGACCACCGACGAGATTGCGGATCCGAAACGCCTCACGCTCGTCACGCGGCTCAATGGACAGGAAGTACAGAAATCAAGCACCGATCTCCTGATCCATTCCGTGCCGCAGATCATCGCCTTCTGCTCCGATTTCACCTCGCTCGCCGCGGGCGATGTGATCGCCACCGGCACGCCGGAAGGGGTCGGTCATCGCCGCAATCCGCCGCTGTGGATGAAAGCGGGCGACGTGCTCGAGGTGGAGATTTCCGGAATCGGCACGCTGCGCAGCCGCGTGGTGGACGAGAAGTAATCGGTTGGCAGTCGCCGTGTAGGATGCGGCCAGCCTCGGCGGGCCTCCAATTCTGCTTGTTTCCTCACGCGACCTATGACGATCCAGCCGCATCAGCGACTCGATCTGTCCGGCAGAATGGACTACGCTTTCCCTCTCTCCGGCCCCTCCCTTTCACCAACAACAGCAAATCCGATGGTGAGCCAAGCGATGCAAACGATCGATGTTCACGCGCACATTCTCAGTGAAGAGACCATCCGGCTCATGCAGCGTGAGGCGCCCGCGGTAGGGCCGAGGCTTTCCAACATGGGCGAGCGCTTCGCCAGCCTTGATGTTGCCGGAAACATCTATCGGCAGTTCCCCCGCGGCGGATGGGATCTCGAGCAACGCCTGCAGGACATGGCGGCAGCCAAAGTCGACGCTCAGGTGCTCTCGGTCTGCCCACAGACCTTCCTCTATGGGCAGCCGGCTCCCCTCGCGGCGGCTCTTGCACGCATCCAGAACGAAGAACTCGCCAAGCTCGCCAAGGCACGCCCGGACCGGTTTCTTGCGATTGCGACCTTGCCAATGCAGGCGCCAGAGCAAGCCGCGGACGAACTCCGTCACGCGGTGCGCACGCTGGGGCTGCGCGGAGCGCAGATCGGCTCGAACATCGCGGGCAAAAACCTCGACGACCCAGAGTTCGAGCCGGTTTGGGCCACGGCGGCGGAACTCGACGCGTTTATTCTGCTGCATCCCATCAACGTGGCGGGCGCCGATCGGCTCTCGTCCTACTATCTCACCAACCTGATCGGCAATCCGCTCGACACCACCATCGCCGCCGCATGCCTCGTGTTCAGCGGCGTGCTCGAGCGGCATCCGAAGCTCCAGATTTGCCTCGCCCATGGCGGCGGCTTCGTGCCCTACCAAGCCGGGCGCTTCATCCACGGCTGGCACGTGCGCGAGGAGCCGAAGCGCAGGCTTGCCGAGCCGCCGACGCAGTCGCTCAAGCGCTTCTACTTCGACACCATCGTGCACTCGAAGGAGGTGCTCGCGTTCCTGGTCGGGAATGCGGGCGCCGAGCGCGTGCTGCTCGGCAGCGATTATCCCTTCGACATGGGCATGCCGCATGGCGTGTCGCAGGTGCGCAGCCTATCGATCTCGGCCACCGATCAGGCGGCTATTCTCGGTGGGCGGGCACGGGCGCTGCTCGACAAGGTCTCGGCGCGGGCGTTCGCCTGAGGGGGCGGCCTCGCGCGGCGCCTTGTCCTGTTTCCGTCCGAGGCGACTGCGCTACAATTCATAGGAACTGGCACCGCTCACGGCGGCCATGCCTAAATGATTCAGCGGGAGGATGCGATGAAACGCTTCGGCTTGGCTCTGGCGCTGCTATGCCTCGCAGCGAGCGGCATCACGGCCTCGGCGCAGGATAAATATCCGTCACGACCGGTGAAGACCATCGTGCCCTATGCTCCGGGTGGCGCGACCGACATCACCGCACGCTTGTTCGGGGAACAGATGCGACAAAGCCTCGGCCAGCAGTTCGTGGTCGAGAGTAAGCCGGGCGCGTTCGGCATTCTCGCGATCGAAGAAATGGCCCGCTCCAAGCCGGATGGCTACACGCTGATGGTGGGCAACGTCACGACCAATGCCATTACGCCGGTCCTTTTCCCGAAGAAGCTAGGAATCGATTTCGCGAAGGACGTCGTGTCGGTTTCCCGGCTCGCAATCTACCCGTCCTTTCTCCTCACCACTACGCACAATTTTGAGCCCAGGTCGGTGGCCGAGCTGATCGCCTATGCGAAGAAGAATCCGGGCAAAGTGCGCTACACCAGCGCCGGCGTCGGGAGTTTCCCACATTTCGACACCGAGGTCTTTTCCAGGCGGGCCGGGATCGAGATGCTGCACATTCCCAACAAGGCCGGCGCCGCCGGCATGATCAACGATCTGGTCGTGGGCGACGCGCAGGTCGCCTTCATCAACGCCGCGAGCACGGCCTCAATGATTAAGGCCGGCAAGCTGCGGCCGATCGCGGTGCTCGCGGAGAGCCGGCTGCCCGACTATCCCGATGTCCCGACGCTGGCGGAGGCCGGCTATCCCGGGGTGGGCACGCTGCATTGGCAGAGCATGCTGGCGCCGGCGCATACGCCGAAAGCGGTTCTGGCGACGCTCTTCAACGCAATTGTCGAGGCGGCCAAGGCTCCGCAGCTGCAGGATGCGTTCAAGAAGCAGCTCGTCAGCATCAAGCCGAATGCGTCATTGGAGGAGGCGCAGGCGTGGCTCGCGAGCGAGCTTGCCGCCTGGCGAAAAACCGTCGCCGAGGTGAAGATCGACTTGACCGATTAGCCCGGCCGCAACGGCGCTGGATGACGCTCATGAAACGACTGACGATTTTGATATTGCTCGTGTTGGCCGCCACCACGGCCGCGGCGCAAGACTATCCTTCGAAACCGATCAAGATCGTCGTACCGTTCGGGCCGGGCAGTGCCACCGACATCGTCATGCGCATCGTCGGCGAGCAGATGCGGCCGATTCTAGGCCAGCCGGTGCTGGTCGAAAACAAGCCCGGGGCCTTCGGCATCCTTGCCATCGAGGAGATGGCTCGCTCAAAGCCGGACGGCTACACGCTGCAAATCGGCAACCCCGGCACCAACGTGCTCACACCCATCATCTACAAGAAAAAGTTCAGGATCGACTACGACAAGGAAGTGATCTTGGCGACGCGGTTGAGCGAGATTCCGCTCGTGCTCGGCGCCACGACCAAGGACTTCCCGCCCAGGACCTTTGCCGAGTTCATCGCCTACGCGAAATCCAATCCCGGCAAAGTGCGGTATGCCAGCGTCGGCGTCGGCAGCAACAATCACTACGATATGGAAGCCTTCGCCCAATGGGCCGGCATCGTGCTCACGCACCTGCCCAACAAAGGGGGCGGCGCCGCAATTACCAACGATCTCGTCACCGGCGATGCCCATGTCGCACTCCTCAACGCCGCAAGCTCGATGGGGGTGGTCAAGGCGGGGCAGGTGCGGGCTTTGGCGGTAATGTCCGAACAGCGCGTCCCCGAATACGCCGATCTCCCGACCCTCACGGAGCTGGGCTATCCCAATGCGAAGGGCCTGTGGTCGGCGTTATATGCGCCAGCCGCAACGCCGCGCGACGTACTCGAAATCGTGCGCAATGCAGCCGTGCAGGCGCTCGCCACCGAGCAAGTGACCACGGCCTTCAGGCAGCAAATGATCCGGCCGTTTCCGAGCGCGTCGTTTGAAGACGCACAGGCCTGGAATAAGGCCGAGCTGGCGTACTGGAAGAAAGTCACCGACGAGGTGAAGGTCGAGCTGCCGGACTGAACGCGGCAACGGCGGCCGGAAAGAACAGCGATGAAGATGGAGCCGGCGCCAGGAACGCCAGCCTACGGCATCACCGCCGAGAAGGATGTCGACGTCCCGATGCGGGACGGCGCGCGCCTGAAAGCCGATGTGTTCCGGCCTGATACTGCCGGCACTTTTCCCGCGGTCTTGAATTTGGGTCCTTATCAGAAAGACAGGCTGTGGATTGTGCCGAGCACGCTCGAGGAAAAGCCGAACCCGCTGATGAATTGGGAGACCGTCAACCCGCACTGGTGGGTGCCCAGGGGCTACGCGGCTGTGCGCGTCGATGGGCGTGGCAGCGGTAAATCCCCGGGCCAATGCGAACCATGGTCGCTCGCGGAATCCATCGATTTCTACGACGCGATCGAGTGGGCGGCGGCGCAGCCGTGGTGCTCGGGCAAGATCGGGCTGTTGGGCATATCCTATTTCGCCATCAACCAATGGTTCGTCGCCAATCACCAGCCGCCGTCGCTCAAGGCGATCATTCCTTGGGAAGGCTTTGCCGATCTCTACCGCGACGCGCTGTTCCACGGCGGATTGCTCAGCCTGTTCATGCCGAACTGGTACATGGCGCATTTGATGCACCACGTCGTCGGCCGCGCGTCCCAACACGATCCCGACAGGTGGCGCACCGACACGCTCTATTTCTGGCTGCACAATAATCTCGACAGCGGCGCCTTCCGCGGCGCCCAGGCGCAGTGGGACAAGATCACGGTGCCGATGTTGAGCGCCGGCAACTGGACGGGCATGGGACTGCATCTGCGCGGCAACACCGAGGCTTTCATGCGCGCCGCAACGCCGCACAAGAAGCTTCGCATCCACGCTGGCACCCACGTGCATCCCTTCTACTCCGAGGAAGGGCGGCGCGATCAGCTGCGCTTCTTCGATTATTGGCTCAAAGGCATCGACAATGGCGTAATGGATGAGCCGCCGGTGAAGCTCGCCATCCGCAAAGGCGGCGACGCGGTGGAGTGGCGCGTTGAGCACGAATGGCCGCTCGCGCGCACGCGCTGGACGAAATTCTATTTCGACCTGTCGCAGCCGTCGCCGGGCATGGCCGCAAACGCCGGACGGCTCGTTGCTGCAAATCCCGCGGCGGGCAATTCGCGGACCTATCCCGCCACGAGCTTAGCCTCGATGGGCTCGACCTTCGCGGCGTCCTCCCAAGTGATGGGCGGCACCATCCCGCCCGACATGGGAATTGCGCTCGAGACGGCGCCGCTCGAAGAGGACCTCGAGGTCACCGGTCCGGCCGCCGCGGTGCTGTGGGTCGCGAGCTCGACCGAGGACATGGACCTCTTTCTCACGATCCGCAACATCGACGCGGACGGCAACGATGTGTTGGAGACCGGTCAGCAGGGACGGCCGGTGCCGGTGGCGAAAGGATGGCTGCGCGTGTCGCACCGTGAACTGGATGAGGAGCTGTCGCTGCCGTACCGCCCCTACCATCGTCATCAGCGGCGGCTTCATCTCACGCCAGGCCAGATCGTGCGGGTGGAGGTGGAGATCTGGCCGACGTCGATGGTGTTTCGACGCGGCCACCGCATCCGGCTCGATGTGCAGCCGCGCGACGGCATCGGCAGCGCCGGCTACATGCACTACCACGCCGACTACAACACTGGAACCAACACGATCTATGCGGGGGGCGAGCGGGAATCCTATCTTTTGTTGCCTGTGATCCCGGTGACCTAGCCCTAGTTGTTTTTCAGCAAGATGCACCCAGCGCGGGCGACAAACCCGGTGTGATCCCTCCCCGCTTGCGGGCAGGGCTGGCGAGGAGGTGAGCTTGCACCCATGAATCTTTTTGTGCGCCCCCTCCCTGTCCCTCCCCCGCAAGCGGGGGAGGGGACGATGTGGCACCGTCCGTCGGCTGCGCAGCACGATTTTGACGGGAGCGACCGTTGAGCCTCTCTGAGGAACGAACCGGCTTGCCGGATCCATTCTGGCGCGCCCTTGCGCGCAAGGATGTGCTCGCAGGACTGTTGTTCATCGTCGTGGCGGTGCTCGGATTGTGGATCTCGCGCGATTATCCGATCGGCACGGCCTTGCGCATGGGCACCGGCTACGTGCCGCGGCTCCTATGTTGGCTCCTTCTCGGGCTCGGCGCGATCGTGCTCGTGCAAGGGCTGCGCGGGGCGCAAGGCGCGCGGTCGCTCTCCGCCGGTGATGTCTCGGCGTTGCGGCCGGTCGTTTTCGTGACCGCGAGCCTCGTCATCTTCGGAGTGAGCATCGAGCGGCTCGGGCTCATTGTCTCGATCCTTCTGCTGATCGGCGTCGGCGCGGTCGCGGCGCGCGGGCTGCGACCCATCGAGACGCTCGCGGCGGCGCTGGTGCTCATCGTCCTCTCCTGGGGCATCTTCATTCTCGGGCTGGGACTGACCATCCCGGTCTGGCCGGAGTGGTAGGTGGAGTTCATCCACAATCTTGCGGTCGGTTTCGGCGTGGCGCTGACGCCGGCCAATCTCTTCTTCGCGCTCGCCGGCGCGCTGATCGGAACCTTGATCGGCGTTCTCCCCGGCATCGGCCCAATCGCGACCATCGCGATGCTGCTGCCATTGACCTTTCATCTCGAGCCGACGTCCGGCTTGATTATGCTCGCCGGCATCTTCTACGGCGCGCAATACGGTGGATCGACCACCGCCATTCTGGTGAACCTGCCGGGGGAGACATCCTCGGTGGTCACCTGCATCGACGGGCACCAGATGGCGCGCCAGGGCCGCGCCGGGGCGGCGCTCGCGGTGGCGGCGCTCGGGTCGTTTTTCGCGGGCTGCGTCTCGACCGCCCTGATCGCCACCTTTGCGCCGCCGCTAGCAAAGGTGGGCCAGTCATTCGGCGCGCCGGAATATTTCTCGCTGATGGTGCTCGGCCTCATCGCCGCGGTGGTGCTCGCCCATGGCTCGGTCATCAAGGCGGTCGCCATGATCGTGCTCGGGCTGCTGATCGGTCTCGTCGGCACCGACGGCAACACCGGCGGGACGCGGTTTACGTTCGGCATTACCGAGTTGACCGACGGCATCGACATCGCCACCCTTGCGATCGGCGTTTTCGGCATCGGCGAGATCATCACCAATTTGGCGCAGCCGCAGGAGACGCGCGGCCTGGCGGCGAAGAAGATCAGCCGGCTGTGGCCGACGCGCGAGGACTTCCGCCGCGCCTGGCCGGCGGTGCTGCGCGGCACGGCGCTCGGCTCGGTTCTCGGCGTGCTTCCCGGCGGCGGCGCGACCTTGAGCGCGTTTGCCGCCTACGCGCTCGAGAAACGCACCTCGCGACACCCGGCCGAATTCGGCCACGGCGCGGTGGAGGGTGTCGCCGGGCCCGAATCCGCCAACAATGCCGGCGCGCAGACGTCGTTCATCCCCATGCTGACCTTAGGCATCCCAGGCAATGCCGTCATGGCGCTGATGATCGGCGCGCTCACCATTCATGGGATCCAGCCCGGCCCGCAGATCATGAGTGAGCGCCCCGGCATGTTCTGGGGCATGATCGCCAGCATGTGGATCGGCAACCTCATGCTGGTCATCATCAACTTGCCGCTCATCGGCATGTGGGTGCAATTGCTCAAGCTGCCTTACCGCTTTCTCTATCTCGCGATTCTTTTGTTCTGCGGTATCGGCGTCTATACCGTAAGCAACAGCGCCGCGGCGGTACTGCTCGCGGCGTTCTTCGGCGTGCTCGGCTATGTCTTCACGCGGCTCGAATGCGAGCCGGCGCCGATGATCCTCGGCTTCGTGCTCGGCCCGTTGATGGAGGAGAATCTTCGCCGCGCGATGCGAATTTCGAGCGGCGACCCTGCAATTTTCATCGAGCGGCCGATCAGCCTCGGGTTGCTGATCGTGGCGCTCGGGCTCTGCGTGCTGGTGACGCTGCCGGCCATCCGCAGCAAGCGGGAAGAGGCGTTCCAGGACTAGCAGAGTTGCTAGCCACGCGCGGAATCCGCTATTGCTGCTGCTCTCGCTTCGCGCGCTTGCGAGGCGGTGCTCTTATAACGAGGAGACTCCTTGCCCCTCCTCCGTGCTCCCTGCTCGTGCTGGTCCCACCTCACCCGAATATACGGCTGCCGTGGCGACGCCTTGAAAGGCGCGGCCGATGAAGACCAGTACCGGACCGCTGGGCGCCAGCGCGCCTAGCCTTGCGGCGATATCGGATATAGTTCCGGCGACGATCGTTTCCTCCGGCCGAGTGGCGGCCGCAACCGCGACCGCCGGCATGTCGGGCGAAAGTCCGTCCGTCATTGCGCGCGTCGCCAATTCGCCGATCGTCTTCTTCGGCATGTAGACCACAGTGGTCGCCGCGGGGTCGGCGAGACTTGCCCAGTCGATATCGTCCGGCAAACGACCGTGCACGTCGTGGCCGGTGACGTATTGCAGCCGGCGGACATCGCGCCGCTGCGTCAGCGGAACGCAAAGCCTTGCTGCTGCGCCCTGCGCCGCACTGATGCCGGGGACGATATCGACCGCGATGCCGGAAGCATGGCAGGCGGCAATCTCCTCGCTGGCGCGGCCGAAAATAAGTGGGTCGCCGCCCTTGAGCCGCACCACCCGCCGGCCCGCCTTGGCAAGCGCGATCATCAGCGCGTTGATCTCGTCCTGCTTGCAAGATCCCCCATAGCCAGTCTTGCCGACCAGCATCTTTTTCGCCTCGCGCCGCGCGAAATCGAGAATCTCCGGCGCAACCAGATCGTCGATGAGAATGATGTCCGCCGATTGCAGCGCGCGCAGGGCGCGCAGCGTGAGCAGTTCGGGATCGCCGGGACCAGCACCCACCAGCGTGACGGTGCCGGCGTCGGGACCTTGCTCGTTCGTCTTGCCGAAAAGCGCGTCCAAATCCCTTTGCGTCGGTTCATGCGCCGGGTGGTTGACCGCGAAAGCCGTGAACAGCTGCCAGAACCGGCGCCGAGCGGCGGGCGAAAGTGCGGACGATTGCACCGCCTTGCGCCAGCGGCGCGCCGCCTCCGCCCAGTGGGCAAAGCCGCGCGGGATCAAGGCCTCGAGCTTGGCGCGGACGGCTTGGGCAAACACCGGCGCCGCGCCGTTGGTCGAAATGCCGATCACGAGCGGGGAACGGTTGACGATGGCCCCGAATGAGAAATCGCAATAGGCCGGCCGGTCGATCACATTGACGGGAATGCCGGCCGCGCGCGCGGCGCCGGCGAACCGTTCGGCATCCGTTTCATCCTCGAAGCCGCCGACGGCAACCGCAGCGCCGGCAAAGTCTTCGTTTCTCCACGCCCGATGCCGCAGCGCGAGCGCCGCGCCCGGGGTTTCCGATGCAAGCGCGCAGAGCTCCTCGCAGGGATGCTCGGCAAAAACCTCGACATTGGCGCCGGCCGCCGACAAGAGCTCCGCCTTCCACGCCACCGGCGCGCCGTTGCCGGCGATGATTGCGCGTTTGCCCTGAAGCTCAAAAAAGATCGGCAAGCGCGCGAGCGGCTGCATGCGCCGTGAACGCGGCGGCTGCGGGCGGCGTTGAACCTCGACCGGGTGCATCAATAGACGTCCTGCTGATAACGTCCGGACTTTTTGAGGTTGGCGACGAACGCAATCGCCTCATCGGTGGTGCGCACACCATGTGCGGCCACGATCTCGACCCACGCACGCTCGACGTCTTTGGCCATGCGCTTGGCATCGCCGCAGACATAGATGTGTGCGCCGTCGGCGATCCAGGCCCAGAGCTCGCGGCCGAGCTGGCGCATCCGGTCCTGGACATAGAACTTCTCGCTGCCGTCGCGCGACCACGCCAGCGAGAGCCGCGTCAGCGCGCCGGCAGCCTTCATGCCGGCGAGCTCGTCCTCGTAGAAAAAATCACAGTCGCGGCGTTGATGGCCGAAGAACAACCAGTTGCGCCCGGGTGCTTTGCCCGCCATGCGCTCGTAGAGAAAGGCGCGGAACGGCGCGACCCCGGTGCCGGGGCCGATCATGATGATGGGCGTGGATGGATCGGCCGGAAGAGCAAAGTGCTGCGCTTTCTGGACATAGACCTCGAGCTTGTCGCCTGGGCGCACGCGCTCGGCCAGGAAGGTCGAGGCGACGCCGAGCCGTGCTCGGCCGTTGACGGGATAGCGTACCGCGTCGACGCAGAGCGCCATGCGGTTGCGATCGATCCTGGGCGAGCAGGCGATGGAATAGAGGCGCGGCTGCAGCGGATCGAGTGCCTCGATGAAGGCTTCCGGATCGGGCCGCACGCCGGAAAATTTCTCGATGGCGGCGAGCACGTCGAGTGCTTCCGCGTCACCGTCGGGATCCTCGCCGGCGGCGAGCGCCTTCGCTTTCTGCCGCCGCTCGCCTCCGGTGATGTAGGAGAACAGCTGAAACAGCATATCGGGGGCGGGGCCGAGGGAAACGCCGTCGATCAGCACATTGCGCAGCGCCCGCCCGCCGATCGGGAAATCCCGCGGAGCATCGAGCGCGGCGAGCAAGGCGTCGATGAGCGCGGGATCATTGGTCGGAAAGATGCCGAAGGCATCGCCGACCGCATAATCGATTCCGCTTCCCGTGAGATCGAACTCAATATGCCAGGTCTCCTTCCCCGAGCCCGGTTTGTTGAGGCGCGCGCGCGACAGAAATACTGCCTCGGCCGGATGCTCGCGCGAACATCCCGGGGCGGTTGCCGGTGCAGCCGTAGCAGCGGCAGGCGTAGACGTCTTGCTCTCGACCGCCGGCGGCCGCGCCAAGTCGGCGCGCAGCGCGTTGAGCGTGCGGGCGGTTTCCTTGCCGCCCGGCACGCAGAGATTTAGCCGCGCTTCCTTTTGCAGGAAAATGGCGTCCGAATAATCCTGACAGTTGTATCCACATTGGCCACAGTCCTGTTGTCCCATCGCCGCCATCATCCGCCGGCGCAGCGGACGGCCTTCGGCGAGCTTCATGCGCTCTGCGAGCGGCATGGCCGGGTCGTGCCAGGGCGCGCCGTCATCCTCTTCCGTGCTCGCGGTTGGGGCGGCGAGATCGAACGCGCCTGGCAGCAGAGACGCCACCTGCTCCGGCGACAGCGCAGTGATGCCGCCCTCGAGTGAGAGGAGCCCTGCGAATAGGCCGTTGAGCCACACGCGCTGCTCGGCGCTGAACGGGGCGCTCTCCGGGATCAGCGACGGCAGCGGGCCCTGCGGCAGGATCATTCCACCGCCTCGGCATCGACGAGGGCCCGCAGCGCGCCGATCTCGTGCCGGCGCGTGAAAGCAAGAAAACTTTCCTGCGGCGAGGCGCGGTGGGCGAGATAGACCTTGAGCATGCGCTCGACGATTTTCGGCGCATCCTCGGCTTTGACGTCGCGGTAGATTTCCGGCGCGATTGCGGCGTCAGGACCGAACCCGCCGCCGACATGAACGTGATAGCCCTCGACCGCGTCGCCCTCCTCGGAGGTTTGCACCTTGCAGGCGAGCAACCCGATGTCGCCGATGTAATGCTGCGCACAGGAGTTATGGCATCCGGTGAGATGAATGTTGACCGGCACATTGAGCGCAACGCGGTCCTCGCACCAGCGCGCGATGTCCTCGGCGTGCCGCTTGGTGTCCGAGGCGGCAAACTTGCAGCCGACGTTGCCCGTGCAAGCAACGAGCCCGGCGCGGATCGAGGTGGCGCTGATCGATAAGCCTAGCGCCTCGATCTGCGCTTGCGCCGTCGCAACGTGCTGCGAGCGCACGCCCGAGATGATCAGGTTCTGCCAAACAGTGAGGCGGATATCACCGTCGCCGAAATCGCGGGCGACCTGCGCGAGGCCGCGCATCTGATCGGCGGTCATCTTGCCGACGGGTAGGACGACCCCGATCCAACTGCAGTCGGGCTGCTTCTGCGCATGCACGCCGACGTGCGCCGTGCGATCGAAGGGCGGTCGCGGCGCAAGCGCATCGGCGGCGACGCGGTCGAGCTTGCGGCCGAGTTTTTCCTCCATCAGCTCGAGCACCTTGTCGAGGCCGAGGCGGTCGATGACATATTTGAACCTTGCCTTGGTGCGGTCGGTGCGGTCGCCGTGATCGATGAACACGCGGACGATGACGTCGGCCATTTTGGTCGCGTCGGCAGGCTTGACCACGACGCCGGTTTCGCGCGCGAAGTCTTTGTGGCCGGTGATGCCGCCGATCAGGAGACGAAACCAAACCCCGGGCGCGACCTCGCGGCCGGCTTTGACCTCGACCGCTTGGAAGCCGATGTCGTTCGTATCCTCGAGCACGGGAATGATCCCGCCGCCATCGAACCCGACGTTGAATTTGCGCGGCAGACCGTAGAGCGCACGCTCGTTGAGAATGTGAAAATGCCACTCGCGCGCGTAAGGGCGGGTATCGATCAGCTCCTGCGGATCAATGCCCGCCGTGGGCGAGCCCGTCACGTTGCGGATATTGTCGGCACCGGCGCCGCGGGAGCACAGCCCGAGATCCTGGATGGCCTCGACCATGAGCACGGCGTTCTTCGCCTCGATCTCGCGGACCTGGAGATTGGCGCGCGTGGTCACGTGGGCATAGCCGCCGCCATAGCGCTCGGCGAGATCGGCGACCCCTGCGAACTGCCAATGCGCGAGAATGCCGTTCGGCATGCGCAGGCGGCACATATATGAGTTCTGGTTCGGCGCCACGTAGAACAGGCCGAAGAAGCGCCAGCGGAAATTGTCCGCCGGTTTGGGATATTCGTTATTCGCCGCCTGCGCCTTGAGCCGCTCATAGCCGTCGAAGGGGTGCAGCTCGCGCTTGAATTTCTCCTGCTCGGAGAGTTTTCCGCCGGCTTTGAGAACGCGATCCTGCGCGCGCAAATGCGCGGCGTCGGGGCCGCTCGCGTCCGCAGCCTTGGCTTCGGAGCTTGGAGAGCCGCCTTGCGCGCGCGCGGCCTTCGCGATTTGCAGACCCGCGACGAAGCCTTCGAGGTAGCGCTTTTGCTCGGGGCTGAAGTCACCTGACATGGGTATTCTCGTGTCGCTTCTTTGAGCGGCGCGCATGCTCAAAGCCCGGCGCAAACGGCTTCGTTTGCCCGGTATGCTGCAAAGCAGCAAAGACCGTGCCAAACGCTCCTAATTGATTTTACTGGGGAATTTTTGTTCCGCCCGCCCCGCCCCGGCGTCGCGCTGGGCAGGCGGCGCGGATTCAAGTCGAATTTCTATGCAGCCAACTTGCCGTCGGTTTGGGCAAGACCAATCCGCCTGGAGCCTGCCAAAGGTCAGGGCTGACCGGCAGACGCGGCACGAGCGACGCGCTCGGCGGCGTATCGCCGCTTGGGCAATTTCGCGGGCTCTGCGGCCTCGGGGGGCACGAAAATCTTCTGGAGCACCTGCCGCTGCACCGGCTTCTTCACGATCGGTACGTATCCGAACCTGCTGTCGATGCTCTCGACGCCGTAACCGGTGACGAAGACGAATGGAATTTTGCGTGCCGCCAGCACGTCTGCGACCGGATAGACGAATTCGCCTCCGAGATTGACGTCGATGATGCCGGCGTTGATGTCCTCGTGCACGGCGGCGACCATGGCTTCGGATAGCCGGCTGAACGGCCCGATGACTGAGAAGCCGAGCTCGGTCAGGATGTCCTTCATCATCATGGCAACCAAAATCTCGTCTTCCACCAGCAGGACGCGGTTGCCTGCCTCGAGCCGAAGCGGCAGCTCAGGCCTGTCCTCGCCGAGTCGCCACTGGGTAGCGGCACGGTTCGCCAGCGCGTCGACGTAGTCGCGGCACGGCACGTGCAGGACGCAGTGCAGGCCTTCCGAGCGCCAATCGAAAGCGGCCTCCCCCCCGAGCTGGCGCTCGATGCTGGCGCTGATCAGCCGGATGCCGAAGCCGTGCGCGACCGGCATCTGCGGGGGCGGTCCACCGCTCTCGGTCCAGCGCAGGACCAAGCCTTGCGACTGCAGGTCCCAGTTCACCGCCACCCGTCCCGAGATGACCGACAGCGCGCCGTATTTGGCCGCGTTCGTCGAGAGTTCGTGCAGCGCGAGGGCGAGCGTCTGCGCCGTGCGCGGCTCGAGCGATACCTCGGGACCGGCAGTTTTGATCCGCTCCGCGCCATCGGTGCGGAACGGGGCGAGCTCTTCGGCCAAGAGACGCGCGAGATCGGCGCCCTGCCAGCGGCTCTGGGCGAGCAGGGTGTGGGCGCGCGCCAGCGCGCCAATTCGCCCATCGACCGCGGCGATATAGGATTTGATGTCCTCGGAGCGGGTCAAACGCACGATCGATTGCACCAGCGCCAAGGCATTGCGCGCGCGATGGTCGACCTCGCGCGCCAACAGCACCTGGCGCTCTTCGGCCTGCTTGCGCTCGGTGATGTCGACGGTCACGCCGCTGATCCGCACGACATTGTCGGTTGCATCGACGCTTGCGACCGCCGTTCCTATGCACCAGCGCAGCTCGCCGTTCGGACGACACACGCGAAACTCGCTCTGAAAACTCGGCGTGTTGGGCGCCGCCGGTTTGATCGCGTCCTGCAGATGTTTCCAGTCCTCGGGATGGATCAATGCCCTGACATTATCGACCGTCAGATCGAAGCTCGCGGGATCGACCCCGAAAATCCGGTACTGCCCGTCGTCCCACACGAACCGGCCATCGACCGGGTCCCATTCCCAGGATCCCATCTGGCCGGCGGCCAGCGCCAAACTGCGCCGCTCTTCGCTCTTCAAGAGCCGCGCGGTCGAGGCCTCAAGTTCCGCGGTTCGCTCCGCGACGCGACGCTCGAGCTCCTGATTGAGCTGCTCGAGCTGTCGCGTCTTGCGATAGAGCTCGGCGAAAACCTTGACCTTGGCGCGCAGCACCTCCGGAATGACCGGCACCGGGACGTAATCAACCGCCCCCATTTCATAGGCGCGCAGACGATCGACGTCCGTCAGATGGATGGCGGAAATAAAGATGATCGCGGTGCGCTGGAACCGCGGATGCTCGCGGATCATCGCGGCCAACTGGAAGCCGTCGAGCTCCGGCATGCACACGTCGACGAGGATGACCGCGATCTCCTGCTTGAGCAGGTGTTCCAGCGCTTCTTTGGCGGAAGCGGCTTTGATCAGTCGCTCGTTGAGCCCGGCGAGGATGGTCTCGTAGCTCAGCAGCTTGGCTGGCTGGTCGTCGACCAGCAGGATATTGACCTTGTCGTCCGAGGCCATCGCGCGTCTCCGCGGCTAGCGGTGCAACCACATGCGCAGCGCCGACAACAGCTGTTCGGTATTGACGGGCTTGGCCAGATAGTCGGATGCACCTGCTTCCATGCATTTCTCGCGGTCGCCCTTCATGGCTTTGGCCGTCAGCGCGACGATCGGGAGCCGCCGGAAAGCCGGCTTCTGCCGGATGGCGCGCATGGTCCGATATCCATGCATTTCCGGCATCATGATATCCATCAGCACGATCGCCAGATCGGGGGTAGAATCGACGAGCGCGATCGCCTCGCTGCCGGTCGTGGCGGTAAGCACACGCATGCCGCGCCGCTCCAGCACGCTGGAGAGCGCGAAAATATTGCGCGCATCGTCATCGATCAGCAGCACCGTGCGGCCCACCAAGTCCTCGTCCGAGCTGTTGAGCCGCTCGAGCATGCGTTGCTTCTCGGGTGGAAGCTCGGTAACGACGCGGTGCAGGAACAAAGCGGTTTCGTCGAGCAGACGCTCGGGCGACTCGACGCCCTTGACCACGATGCTGCGCGCCATCGTGTGCAGCTCTGCGTCTTCCTCCGCCGACAATTCGCGGCCCGTGAACACCACAACCGGCACGTCGGAGAGCTTGGCGTCGCCGCGCAGCTCCTCCAACACCTCGAACCCGGACATGTCCGGCAGCCGCAGATCGAGCACGACACAGTCGCAGGGCTGTGCGCGCAGCACGCGCAAGGCCTCGGCGCCGGTGCCCGCAGGGACGATCTCGATGTCGTCGTGGCCGAGCAGTTCCGCAATGCTTTTCTGCTCGACGCGGTCGTCTTCCACGACCAGCAGGCGCTTGCGGCGCGGCTTGGCATATTCCTTGATGCGCGCCAATGCGGCTTCGACCCCCTCGGTCGAAGTCGGCTTGGTGACGAAGGAGAATGCACCCCGCGCCATACCGTGCTGGCGATCTTCGTCTAGCGTGATGATCTGCACCGGAATGTGCCGGGTCAGCGGATTCTGCTTGAGCTGGCTGAGCACGGTCCAGCCCAGCATGTCGGGCAGGAACACGTCGAGCGACACGGCGGTGGGTTGGTATTGCTTGGCGAGCTCGAGCGCGTCGGTGCCGCGCGCCGCGACCAACACTTTGAAGCCCTTCTCGCGCGCCAGGTCCACCATGATGCGGGCGTAGTGCGGATCGTCCTCCACCACGAGCAGGATCGAATCGCCGGGCCGGATCTCGAGCCGGTCGTCAGGAATTTGCTCGATCGGGCGCTCGGGCGCGACGTGCGCGGCGGGCGGATGCACGAACGCCACCGAGGCGGCCGGCTTCGGCGCCGCGCTCGGTCCGACGTACCGCAGCGGCAGGTAGAGCGTGAACGTGCTGCCCACGTTCGGCGCGCTGCGCAACTGAATCTCGCCGCCGAGCAGATTCGACAGCTCGCGGCTGATCGCCAGCCCCAACCCAGTGCCGCCGTATTTCCGGCTGGTGCTGGCGTCCGCCTGCATGAACGCCTCGAAAATGACCTTCTGCTTCTCGTGCGGGATGCCGATGCCGGTGTCGGAGACTTCGAAGGCGACCACCGTGGGCGCCTGCTCGAGCACCGGGTGGCCGCCGCTCCAGCCGTTCTGGACCTCGGAAACGCTCAGGCGCACCCCGCCCTGCGAGGTGAACTTGAACGCGTTCGAGAGCAGATTCTTGAGAACCTGCTGCAGGCGCTTGGAATCGGTGGTCATGGTGCGGCCGAGATGTGGATCGAGATTGACCTCGAACGAGAGTTGCCGCGTCTCCGCCTCGTGGCGGAAGGGACGCACGATCATGTCTAGAAGGTTCGCGAAGGCAATCTCCTCGGCGTCGACCGTGACGGTTCCGGATTCGATCTTGGACAGATCGAGGATGTCGCTGATTAGATTCAAGAGATCCGTGCCGGCGCCGTGGATTGTGCGGGCGAATTCGACCTGCTTGGCGAGCAGATTGCCCTCCGGATTCTCGGCGAGCTGCTGCCCCAGGATCAGGATGCTGTTGAGCGGAGTGCGCAGCTCGTGCGACATATTGGCGAGGAACTCCGACTTGTACTTGGACGTCAACGCCAGCTCGCTCGCCTTCTCCTCCAACGCACGGCGCGCCTGCTCGATTTCCCGATTCTTGCGCTCCACCTCGACGTTGCGCTCTGCGAGTTGTTCCGCCTTCTGCTCGAGCTGCTCGTTGGTCTGTTGCAGCTCTCGCTGCTGCGTCTGCAACTCGCCCGCGAGCTGTTGCGATTGCTTGAGCAATCCTTCGGTCTGCATCGTCGCTTCGATGCTGTTGAGCACGATGCCGATATTGGTCGTAAGCTGGTCCAGGAAAGTGAGCTGCAGTTCGGTGAATTCGCTGAGCGAAGCGAGCTCGATCACCGCCTTGACCTGACTTTCAAACAGCACCGGCAACACCACGATGTTCCGTGGCGCCGCCTTGAACAGTGCCGATCCGATCGGAACGGTGTCTGGGGACATTTCGCTGATCAGCATTCGCCGTTTGTCCGCCGCGCACTGTCCGAGCAATCCCTCGCCGAGCGTGAGATGCTCCGGATAGCCGTTGTCGGCATCGTCGGCATAGGTGGCGAGCAGGTGCAGGCTGGAGGCTTCCTCGCTCGTCGCCTGATAAATGACGCCGAGCTGCGCGTTAACCAGCGGCGTGAGCTCCGACAAGAGCAGCCGGCCCACGGTAATCAGGTCGCGCTGGCCCTGCAGCATGTTGGTGAACCTGGCGAGATTGGTCTTCAACCAATCCTGCTCGGTGTTGCGGTCGGTCGTGAGCCGCAAGTTGTTGATCATCGTGTTGATGTTGTCCTTGAGCGTGGCCACCTCGCCGCGCGCGTCGACCTGAATCGACCGGGTCAGGTCGCCCTTCGTCACCGCAGTCGCAACCTCGGCGATGGCGCGCACCTGCGTCGTCAAGTTCGCGGCCAACAAGTTGACGTTGCCGGTAAGATCCTTCCAGGTGCCGGCTGCGCCCGGCACGTTGGCCTGGCCGCCGAGACGGCCTTCCACGCCCACCTCGCGCGCGACGGTGGTGACCTGGTCGGCAAAGGTCGCCAGCGTGTCGGTCATGTTGTTGATCGTTTCGGCGAGCGCCGCCACTTCGCCCTTCGATTTGACGGTCAGATTCTGCTTCAGATCGCCGTTGGCCACGGCAGTCACGACCTTGACGATGCCGCGCACCTGCTCGGTCAGATTGGCCGCCATCACGTTGACGGTATCGGTCAAGTCCTTCCATGTTCCGGCGACGCCCGGCACTTGCGCCTGGCCGCCGAGCTTGCCTTCGGTGCCGACTTCGCGCGCGACGCGTGTCACTTCCGAGGCAAAGCCGTTGAGCTGGTCCACCATCGTATTGATGGTGTTCTTGAGCTCCAGAATTTCGCCTTTCACGTCGACGGTGATTTTGCGGGAGAGGTCGCCGCGCGCCACCGCCGTCGTCACTTCGGCGATGTTGCGGACCTGCGCGGTGAGGTTGGCGGCAAGCAAATTGACGTTGTCCGTCAAATCCTTCCACGTACCCCCGACGCCCGGCACCACGGCCTGGCCGCCGAGCTTGCCTTCGGTGCCGACCTCGCGCGCCACGCGCGTGACTTCGGCGGCGAATGAGCGCAGTTGCTCGACCATGGTATTGAGCGTTTCCTTGAGCAGCAGGATCTCGCCGCGCACGTCCACGGTGATCTTTTTCGAGAGGTCGCCGCTGGCGATGGCGGTGGCAACCTCGGCGATGTTGCGGACCTGGGCAGTCAGGTTCGAGGCCATGAAATTGACGTTGTCGGTCAGGTCCTTCCAGGTGCCGGCGACGCCCGGCACTTGCGCCTGGCCGCCAAGCTTGCCTTCCGTGCCGACCTCGCGCGCCACGCGCGTGACTTCCGAGGCAAACGCGTTGAGCTGATCCACCATGGTGTTGATGGTGTTCTTGAGCTCGAGGATTTCGCCTTTCACGTCGACCGTGATCTTGCGCGAGAGATCGCCGCGCGCCACCGCGGTCGTCACTTCGGCGATGTTGCGCACCTGCGCGGTGAGGTTGCCCGCCATCGAGTTCACGCTGTCGGTCAAGTCCTTCCAGGTGCCGGCCACGCCGGGCACGTTGGCCTGACCGCCGAGACGGCCCTCGGTGCCGACCTCGCGCGCGACGCGGGTGACCTCGCCGGCGAAGCGGTTGAGCTGGTCGACCATCGTGTTGAGCGTCTCTTTGAGCTGAAGGATCTCGCCGCGCACATCGACCGTGATTTTGCGGGACAGGTCGCCGTCGGCGATCGCGGTCGCCACCTCGGCGATGTTGCGGACCTGATCGGTGAGATTGCCCGCCATGGAGTTGACGCTGTCGGTCAAGTCCTTCCACGTGCCGGCCACGCCCGGCACTTGCGCCTGACCGCCGAGCTTGCCTTCGGTGCCGACCTCCCGCGCCACGCGCGTGACTTCCGCCGCGAACGCGTTGAGCTGGTCCACCATCGTGTTGAGCGTTTCTTTGAGCTGCAGGATTTCGCCGCTCACGTTGACGGTGATCTTCTTCGACAGGTCGCCTTGCGCGACCGCGGTCGCCACCTCGGCGATGTTGCGGACCTGCCCGGTCAGATTCGAGGCCATCGAGTTCACGCTGTCGGTCAAGTCCTTCCAGGTGCCGGCGACGCCGCGCACCATCGCCTGGCCGCCGAGCTTGCCTTCGGTGCCGACCTCCCGCGCCACGCGCGTCACCTCGCCGGCAAAGGCGTTGAGCTGGTCCACCATGGTGTTGATGGTGTCCTTGAGCTCGAGAATTTCGCCGCGCACGTCGACGGTGATCTTCTTGGAGAGATCGCCGCTGGCGATGGCCGTCGAGACCTCGGCAATGTTGCGAACCTGTGCGGTGAGGTTCGAGGCCATGGAGTTGACGCTGTCCGTCAAGTCTTTCCAGGTGCCGGCGACGCCGAGCACGTTCGCCTGTCCGCCGAGACGTCCTTCTGTGCCGACCTCGCGTGCCACGCGCGTCACCTCGCCGGCAAACGCATTGAGCTGATCGACCATCGTGTTGATGGTCTCCTTCAGCTGCAGGATTTCGCCGCTCACATTGACGGTGATCTTCTTCGAGAGGTCGCCGCCGGCGATGGCGGTGGCGACGTCGGCGATGTTGCGGACCTGGGCAGTCAGGTTCGAGGCCATGAAATTGACGTTGTCGGTCAGGTCCTTCCAGGTGCCGGCGACGCCCGGCACTTGCGCCTGGCCGCCGAGCTTGCCTTCCGTGCCGACCTCGCGCGCCACACGCGTGACTTCCGAGGCAAACGCGTTGAGCTGATCCACCATGGTGTTGATGGTGTTCTTGAGCTCGAGGATTTCGCCTTTCACGTCGACCGTGATCTTGCGCGAGAGATCGCCGCGCGCCACCGCCGTCGTAACCTGGGCGATGTTGCGAACTTGGTCGGTGAGGTTGCCGCACATGGCGTTCACCGAATCCGTCAAATCCTTCCAGGTGCCGGCAACACCCGGCACGATGGCCTGGCCGCCGAGACGCCCCTCGGTGCCGACCTCGCGCGCCACACGCGTCACTTCCGAGGCGAACGAGCGCAATTGATCGACCATCGTGTTGATGGCTTCCTTGAGCTGCAAAATCTCGCCACGCACGTCGACCGTGATCTTCTTCGAAAGATCGCCCATGGCGACCGCGATGGTGACGTCCGCAATGTTGCGGACCTGCGCCGTGAGATTCGAGGCCATCGAATTGACGCTCTCGGTCAGGTCCTTCCAGACACCGGTCACCTCGCGCACCTGTGCCTGGCCACCGAGCTTGCCTTCGGTGCCGACCTCACGCGCCACACGCGTCACCTCGGAGGTGAACACGCTGAGCTGCTTAATCATCGTGTTGACGATGTTCGCCGCGCGCAGGAACTCGCCCTGCAGCGGGCGCCCATCGACGTCGAGGCGCACCGTTTGCAGCAAATCGCCCTTGGCGACGGCGGAGATGGCGCGAGTCACTTCCGTCGTCGGCCAAAGCAGATCGTCGATGAGGGTATTGACCGAGCTTTCCATCTCGCCCCAGGCGCCATGGGACAGGGGGAACTTCACCCGCTGGCGCGTCTTTCCTTCGCGGCCCACGACCTGCCCGACGCGCTCGAGCTGCCGCGCCATGCGCTCATTGGCGGCGACGATCTCATTGAAGGTGTCGGCGATCTTGCCCAAGAGGCCTACCTGACCGCTGGACAGGCGAACCGAGAAGTCGCCCACGCGCATTGACTGCAGCGCGTTCAAAAGATCGTAAAGCTCAGGGGATGCGCCGCTGTCGACATGGCCATCGGGCGCTTCCGCGGCCACCGCGCCTGGAGACGGACCATTGGTCTTGAGTTCCCCGACCGGCCCTCTGCTCGGTTGCATTGTTTCCTCCAGGCCCGATGTCACAACCGCTGCGACGCCGTCACGGCGACAAGCCGACGCTGCGGTGATGTTTGGACGGGTAAGCCGAAAACCCGCCGATGGGAAGTGGCGAAGAGCGCCCTCCGCAGGTGCCTCTGCCGGGCGCGGTGGCCGTGCTGGTGCATCAACCCCGGCGCCAGAACCTGCTGGCGCGGGAGATCACTAGACCGTCTGCAGATGACCCTCCGACCGGTGGATCCGGTCATGTGCTTATACCCCTCGGTAGTCCAGGTCGGACCACCACCTGACGCCCCCAACGCCAAAACGATCCTTTCGTTCCAGCCGTCCGGCAAATTTTTTCTGTTCGAAAAACGCGTTTCAATCCAGCATGTTACGGTAGCGGACTTGAGAGCCGGGCGGGGGAGGATCGCTCTCGGTCGGGCCAGGGCCCAATATCCACGCGCAATTCCTTCGCGCGGGCGCTCGCCGACCGGTCCAGCGGTAGCCCTATAACCAGCCGGTAGCCCTATAAAATGTAAGCGACAAGGGATCGATCCAGCGCGGCCCGAGCAGACCATGACGCGACGCACTGCAGCAAAAAGGAACGGGTCGCGCCTTCGCCTCGCCGCCGATATCGGCGGCACTTTCACGGATATCGCCGTCTTCGATGATCGGACCGGCAAGCTGAGCTTCGGCAAAGCGCTGTCGACGCCACACCGGCTGGTCGAGGGCATCAACGCGGGGGTGGTTAAGGCGGGCAGCGCCTACGAATCCGCCGGGCTCTTTCTGCACGGCTCCACCATCGCCATCAACACAATCCTGGAGCGCAAGGGCGCGAGGACCGCGCTCCTGGTGACCGAGGGGTTCCGCGACATTTACGAGATCGGTCGCATCAACCGGCCGGATGCGTACAATCTGTTCTTCCGCAAACACGAGCCGCTGGTGGAGCGGGCGCTGCGCTTCGAGGTCAAGGAGCGCGTGCTCTCCGACGGCGAGATCGAAACGCCGCTCGACGAGGGGGAGATTGAGGCGTTGGGCCGCATGCTGGAGCGGCTCGGGGTCGAGGCAACCGCAATTCTCTTTCTCAACTGCTTCGCGCGGCACGAGCATGAGGCGCGCGCGAAGGCGATCCTGGAGCAGAATCACCCGCACCTGTTCGTCTCCGCCTCGCATGAACTATCCGAGGAGTATCGTGAGTTCGAGCGCTGCTCGACGGTAGCCGCCAACGCCTATATCGGGCCGATCGTTCGACGATATATCGGCGAGATCGACAACCACATTCGCCGCGAGGGTTTCTCCGGCTCGTTCCTGATCGTGCAGTCGACCGGCGGTCTCTACCAAGCGGAGCAGGCCAAGCGGCACTGCGTGCACATGCTGGAGTCGGGACCGGCGGCCGGCGTCATCGCCACGCAGGCGCTTTGTCGGGCACTGGGGCTGAAAAATGCCATCGCCTTCGATATGGGCGGCACCACCGCCAAAGCCGGCGTCATTCACAAGGAGGAAGCGCTTACCACCGGTGCGGCCTTGATTGGCGGCTACGACAGGGCGCTGCCGGTCCAGATCGCGATGATGGATATTTTCGAGGTCGGCACCGGCGGCGGCTCGATCGCGCGAGCGGAGGAAGGCGGGCTGCGAGTTGGGCCGCAAAGCGCGGGCGCGGCGCCGGGCCCCGCCTGCTACGGCCTCGGCGGTAAGGAGCCGACGGTGACGGATGCCAATCTCATTCTCGGCCGGCTTGCCGCCGATCGGTTCCTGGGTGGCGAGATGCGGCTCGACGTCGAGGCCGCAGAACGCGCGCTCACCGAGCGCGTGGCAAAGCCGCTCGGCATGGATGCGACGGCGGCGGCCGAGGGAGTCTTGCGTATCGCCGCAACCGCGATGTCCTATGCGGTAAAAGGAGTCACCACCGAGCGCGGTCTCGATGCCGGCGACTTCGCCCTGGTGGCCTATGGCGGCGCCGGCCCGTTGCATGCGGTACAGGTCGCACGCGAGCTCGGGATCAGGACCGTCATCGTCCCGACCGGGCCGGGCGTGTTCTCGGCGTTCGGCATGCTGTTCTCGGATCTGCGCTACGATTTCGTGCGCACGTGGTTCACACGGCTCGAAGACGCGCCGTTTGCAGCGATCGAACGAGTCTATCGCAATCTTGAGCGTCAGGGCCGCGCGGCAATCGCGGGCGCCGCGCTCAAGCCGCAGAAGATCACGCTGAGGCGAGCAGCCGACATGCGCTATGTGGGTCAGGAGCACGCGGTGACGGTGGACCTGCCGCTCAAGCTGTTCGAACGACAAGACCGTCGCGCAATCAAGCGCCTGTTCGACGCCATGCACGAATTGCGCTACGGCACCTCGGCGCCGGAGGAGCCCGCCGAAATCGTGAGCCTGCGCAGCACCGTCACCGGTGTCATGCGCAAGCCGCCGCAGGAGACGATCGCACGCGGCACACGCGCGCCCGGCCGATCCGCCTTTACCGGCAGACGGCCGGTGTATTTGGATGGAAAGTTCCGCCCAACGCCGACCTATGCCCGCACGGCGCTCGGCGCCGGCAACCGAATCAGCGGACCCGCGCTGATCGAGGAACATGCGGCGACAACTTTGCTATTGCCGGGTGATCGGCTCGAAGTCGATGTCCGCGGGCACCTGATGATCGACGTGGCAGCAGATCGATAATGGGCACGGCAGAAATGAGAAATCGCCTAACGCGCGACGCGCGTATCCCCCGCAGGCGGCGCAGCCCCCACAAGATCGATCCTGTGATCACGGAGATCGTGCGCAATGGCGTCATTGCCGTGACGGAGGAAATGAAAACGAACCTGATGCGCACCGCTTACAACATCATCATCTACGAGGCGCTCGATTTCACCACCGGCCTGTTCACGCCAAAAGGCGAGACGATCTCGATCGGCATTGGCTTGCCGATGTTCATCCGCGGGATGGCCGAGACGGTGAAGGCGAAGATCGCGCATTTCGGTCTTGCCAACATGCATCCCGGTGACATCTACGTCACCAACGATTCCTATCTCACCGGCAGCCATCTCAACCATGTCACGCTGACGCTTCCAATCTTTCGCAAAGGCAGGCTGGTCGCGTTCTCCTGCTGCATGGCGCACTGGCTCGATATCGGCGGCATCCTCGGCGGCATGAGCACCGACATTTTTTCGGAAGGACTGCAGATCCCGATCCTCAAATATCAGGACCGGGGGCGCGCGAATGCGACCGTGGTCGACATCATCCGGCAGAATGTGCGCCTGCCGAGCCGGGCAATGGGTGATCTGCGCGCGCAGGTCACTGCGGTGAAGACCGGCGAGCGGCGCTTCCTCGAGCTCATCGCGCGCTACGGGCGCGACGCCGTGCTCAACTCGATCGCCGCAATCATGGACCATGCGGAGGCGATGGCGCGTATGCGCACGCGCACGATTCCGGACGGCATCTACGAGGCAGAATCCTACATGGACGACGACGGGATCGACATCGGCCGCAGAGTACCGATCCGGGTACGCGTCGTGGTTGAGGGCGACGAGATGACAGTCGACCTGAGCGACGTGTCAAAACAGGTGCGCGGCTTCTACAATTCCGGCATCACCACCGGCTACGCCTGCGCGCAGGTCGCGTACAAGTGCCTGACCTCGCCCACGGACTACCCCATCAACGACGGCTCGTTCCGCAGTCTCAAGACCATCGTCCCCCCGGGTCGGGTGATCAGCGCGGTGCGGCCGGCGCCGATGCGCTGGTGGATGACATATCCAATGACCATCGTGGACACGATCTTCAAGGCTCTGGCACCCGCCATTCCCGACCGCGTGATCGCCGGCCACCACGCTGATCTCCTGGCATCCTCGTTCCACGGCATCAACGAGCGCACTTCCGAGTTCTTCATCGGCAGCTTCGGGCCACTGGGCGGCGGCTGGGGCGCCAAAATGAGCGAGGACGGCGTCTCCGCCACGGTTTGCATCAACGATGGCGATACTCACAACAGCCCGAACGAGCAGGCCGAGTTCAAGTTTCCCATCGTGGTCGAACGCTACGCGCTGGTGCCCGATTCCGGCGGTGCCGGCCGCCGCCGCGGCGGGCTCGGGGTCGAGCGGGTGGTGCGCGCGCGCACGAACATGGTGGTCAACAATCAGAGCGAGCGCGCCCATTGCCGGCCCTGGGGGCTCGATGGCGGGCTCGACGGCACTGGCAATGCGGTGGAGCTGCGCATCGGCGGAGATTGGAAACGCGACTTTCCCAATGCCAAAGTCTTGGTGGCGCAGCTCAAGCCCGGCGACGCGTTCAAGATTCGCTCCGGTGGTGGTGGCGGCTACGGCAACCCGCTGGCGCGGCCGGTCGAGCAGGTTCGCGAGGACGTGCGGCAAGGCTACGTGACGGTCAAATCCGCGGCGGAGCTCTATGGCGTGGTGCTCGACCCCGAAACCTTCGAGGTTGACGTGCTGGCAACGCAGAAGTTGCGTGCGGCTCGGGCCGCGCATCGGAATGCAGCGGATGCACAGTCGGCGTGATGGCAGAAGGTGATGAAAGCGAAGTCTACTAACGAACTCCGCTGCTGCGCGACAAAGCCAGGGCACGCTTGTGCCGACCCGCCCCCCCCCTCTTCATCGCGTGAACCGCGACGCTAAGGCTTTTCGCGCCTGAGCTTCGCGGTGAAGGATATCGCGCCGCCCCCGCAACAGGGACAGCTCATCGCAAGCAGGATCTTTTGCTTCTGCTCCTCGTCGAGATCGGCGCGATCGATGAGCTGCCGGGCCTGTTGCTCGAACAGCGCATGGAGCGAGAGGGCGCTATACGAAATCTGATCCTCGGGAGCGATGGCCGGCGCAGCGGGCTTGGGGAGGCCCTGTTTCGTCGCCCGGCGGCCGCGGCTGTTCTGCTTGCGCCTTGCCATCGATCTCTGCGCAGTCTTGCTTTTGGCCGCCGGGCCGATGCTGCGCGGGATTCATCACGTCTGCGCCGCGCCTGCCGGTACCGTGTTCAGGATCGGCAGGCTTTCTCTGCCCATCGAGCTTCATGATACGATACCTTCCTCCTGCGTAACAGACGGACGCGTTTTCCCATTTGCCTGGAAAGCGCTTGGGTCGTTTCTGGTGGAAATGGGCGCCGTGACTGCTGCATCTGAGAAGAATGCTCCAGATGTGGGGGCAAAGGAGATGACGGGCAGGTCATCGGGCCGCGCGCGGCCGGGGGCAATCGACTTCCACGCGCACGTCATCGTGCCGGAAGTCTATGCGGTCGCGGCGCAACACAACGTCTTTTCCGAGCTGCCCACCGATCCCGGCGTCACTGACGAGATGCGACGCAATATCAAGGAGCGGGCCGCCACAGTCCTCGCGCGCATGAGCGACGTTACGGAGCGCATCGGCAACATGGATGCGATGGGGGTTGGCGTCCAGGTCCTGAGCGCAAGCCTGGTCCACCAAGGACTGGAATGGGCGGACGCGCAAACGAGTCTGCGGCTTGCGCGTACGACCAACGATTGGATCGCGAAGGCCGTTGCCGCGCATCCGACTCGACTGATCGGGCTCGGCACGCTGCCGCTGCACGTCCCGGCGCTCGCAGTGAGCGAGCTCGAGCGCTGCATGCGCGACCTGGGACTCAAGGGGGCGGCGATCTCGACCACCGCCGGGCCGATGGAACTCGGCGATGCGCAGCTGCGGCCGTTCTGGGACCAGGCCGAAGAGCTCGACGCCGTCGTCTTCATCCATCCCGGCGGCAATCGCGACCGCCGCTTCAAACGCTTTCATCTCTGGAACAGCGTCGGCCAGGCATTCGAGGAAGCCATGGCGATCTCGTCATTGATGTATGACGGCGTGCTGGAGACCTTCCCAAGGCTTAAGATCTGCATATCGCATGGCGGCGGTTACATGCCCTACTATATGGGCCGAATTGACCGGAACTACGTCGAAAAGGCCAACACCCGCATCAACATGCGAAAGCCGCCGATCGAGTACCTGCGCATGCTTTACTTCGATAGTTGCGTCTACGACCGCGCGGTGCTGCAGCATCTGGTCGACAAGGTGGGCGCGGAGCGCGTGCTGCTCGGGTCGGACTATCCCGTGGGCGAAAACAAGCCGATCGAATTCGTCGCCGAGACCGGCACGCTGTCGGCGCTACAGAAAGACGCAATCGTGCAGGCGAACGCCGCGGGGCTGCTTGGCGTGCCAAATCCCTAGCCGATGCGGCCGGGCCCATAGATACGGTTCCAAGTCAGCAGCGGCGCATCAAGCTTACGGAGTTCCTTCACCATGGATGCGAGATGATCGACGAAAGACTGCTCAATCCGATTTCCACCGGCGAGCTCGAACGGCGCTGGGCCGCGGTCCGCAAAGCTATGGCCGAGCGCAACATCGATGCCCTAGTGATGCAAAACAACAACGATTGGCTCGGCGGCTACGTGCGATGGTTCACGGACACGCCGCTGAGCAACGGCTATCCGCGCAGCGTCATCTTTCCCGCCTCCGATCTCATGATCGTAGTCGACATGGGCCCGCGCGGGGCGCGTCGCCGGATCAACGGCGACGATGCAGCGAACCGCGGCGTGGGGGAGATGATCTTCACGCCGGCTTTCACCAACGTCGCCTACACGGACGAATACCAGGCGGAACTCGTCGCCCAAGAGCTTCGCGGCTACCGCACCATCGGATGGGTGGGCAGCGGCGCGATGCCGCACCGGTTTGTCACCCACATCGAGCGCGAACTCGCTGGCCGGGCGAACTTCGTGGATGCGACCGAATTGGTCGACCGGCTCAAGGCGATCAAGAGCGAGGAGGAGAGGGATCTGATCCGCAAGGCCGCGCAGATGCAGGACGAGATTTTCAACCGGTTGCTCGGTAAAATCCGGCCCGGCATGACCGGCAATGATATTACCGCGCTGGCGCAATACGAAGGCCGGCTCCTCGGCAGCGAGCAGGGGCTCTTCCTCGGCTCTTCGGCGCCGCTCGGGCAGGCATCGCGGTTCCTCGATCGGCATTTGCAGGCGTGCGCGCTCAAGCCTGGCGAGCACTTCGCGCTCTTGATCGAGAACAATGGACCCGGCGGCTTCTACACCGAGATCGCGCGCACCATTGTGCTCGGCAAGGCATCGAACGAGCTGATCGACGGCTTTGAAACCATGAAAGAGGCGCAGGCCCACACATTGCGCCTGCTCAAGCCGGGCGCGTCTTGCGCCGCCGTCGCGCAAAGCCACGACGATTACATGCTCAGCCGCAAACTGCCGCCGGAGCTGCGGCTTTATGCTCACGGCCAGGGCTACGACTTGGTGGAACGGCCGCTGATCCGCTGCGATGAGACGATGACGATCGAGCAGCACATGAACCTTGCGGTGCATCCGGGTTTTGAGACACCGTCGATCTTCGCCGTGATCTGCGACAATTATCTCATCGAGTCCGACGGCTCTGGCGATTGCCTGCACGAGACCTTGAAACAGGTGTTCGAAATCTGACACCTCCATGAAGATCGACGTGTTGAGCATCGGCTCGTTTCCCGATGCGACGAATGCCGAGTTGGCGAATCGCTTCGCCGTCAGCCATTACGCCCGCCGCCCGGCCCCGCACGCGCTTGCCGCCGACCTCAAGGACCGCATCCGAGGGATCGCGACCGAGGCCAACCACGGCGTCGACAGTGCGCTGATCGCGGCGCTTCCGAAGCTCGAAATGATCGCCATTTTCGGCGTCGGGACCGATTTTATCGACCTCGCCGCCGCGCGCGAGCGCAACATCCCGGTGACAAATACCCCTGGCATCCTCACAGACGAAGTGGCCGATCTCGCCATCGGACTGATGCTCGCCTCCGCGCGACAAATCCTGTTCGCGGATCGTTACGTGCGTGACGGCAGCTGGGCCAGCAAGGGTCCGATCCGGCTCGGTCGCAGCGTCGGCGGCAAAACCATGGGCGTGCTTGGCCTCGGCGGCATCGGCCGCGCGATTGCGGTTCGCGGCGCCGCGTTGCGCATGCATGTGATCTATTGCGGGCCGCGCCGAAAAGCGGATGCGCCATACGAGTACGTTGCCGATCCCGTCGAGCTGGCGCGGCGCAGCGATTATCTGATGGTCGCCTGCAAGGGCGGGCCGGAGACCCGCCATTTCGTCTCCGCGGCCGTAATCGACGCGCTCGGTCCCAAGGGCACGCTCATCAACGTTGCGCGCGGCAGCGTCGTCGACGAGCGCGCGCTCGTCGCGGCGCTCGCCGGAGGCCGTCTCGGCCATGCGGCGCTGGACGTGTTCGAGACCGAGCCCAACCCCTCACCCGAACTTCTGAAGCTGTCCAACGTCATCGTGCAACCCCATCACGGCAGCGGTACCGTAGAGACCCGCGCCGCAATCGGCCGACTCATGGTCGACAATCTCAGCGCGCATTTTGCGGGCCGGCCGTTGCTGACGCCGGTGCGCTAAATCGGTTTACTCGCCGATAGAAGAACAGGAGGAGCACTAGGCACGAATGATTTCGCCGCGCCTGCAACTTTCATTCGATCGATTTCACAACCACAATGAAACTGCGCTAGCCTAACCCAAATCGGGCGGGCACGGGCTGCAGACAATGGCGCAGGCGCAAATCGTCATCGATGGCGTGAGCCATTGTTATAGGCCCCCCACTGGCCGCCCGGTGCTCGCGCTCGAGGACGTGTCACTCGATATAGCTGCGCGTGAGTTCGTTGCGTTACTCGGGCCCTCGGGTTGTGGCAAGTCGACGTTGCTCTATCTGATCGGCGGCTTTTTGCCCACGGAAACCGGCAGAATTCTTGTCGAGGGCAAGCCGATCGGTGCACCGGGCCCGGATCGCGGTATTGTCTTCCAACATTTCGCGTTGTTTCCGTGGAAAACGGTCCGCGCCAACGTCCTCTACGGCTTGGAGCGGATGGGGCTTGCACGGGAGGAGCGCGAGAGGCGGGCGCAATCCTTCATCGATCTCGTCGGGCTCACCGGTTTCGAAGACAGCTATCCGTCGCAACTGTCAGGCGGGATGCGGCAGCGCACCGCAATTGCGCGAACGCTCGCCTTCGACCCGAAAATCCTGCTGATGGACGAGCCATTCGGCGCGCTCGACGCGCAGACCCGCGGACTCATGCAGTCCGAGCTGCTGAGCATCTGGGAACGCACCCCGAAAACCGTGATCTTCGTTACCCATGACGTGCAGGAGGCGGTCTATCTCGCCGACCGCGTGGCGGTGATGTCCGCGCGGCCAGGCCGGATCATCGCGATCGTGGACACCAAATTCGACAAGAGCGATCCAGCGATTTTCAAGAACCAACGCTTCATCGACAAGGTCGACGAAATCTGGAACTTGGTGCGCATCGAGGCGATCAAAGCGCAAGGCGCACGTCAGGGGTGAGCAGATGGCGCACGACCGTCGTGGCGATCATGACCGAGATTTGCGGATAGCTGCATGAAGCCAGCACTGCTGCGTTATCTTCCGCTCCTCTTGCTTGCGCTGGCATGGGAAGCCGGCGCGCGCAGCGGCATGATCTCCACGCTGGCATTGCCGCCGCTAAGCACCGTGGTCGCAGCCTGGATCGAGCTCCTCAAGGACGGCGAACTCGTCAGCAACGGTGCGGCGTCGCTGTGGCGCGCCGGCGCCGGGCTCAGTCTGGCGATCCTGATCGGGGCCGGGCTCGGCATTTTCATGGCCTGGTGGCGTCCGGTTAACGTGCTGCTCAGTCCGTTGGTGGAAATGTTTTATCCGATGCCGAAGTCGGCGCTGATCCCGGTCACCGTGCTGTGGCTCGGATTCGGCAACGGCTCGAAAATCCTGCTGATCTTTCTCGGCTGCATGCTGCCAGTGACGATCGGCGCGTTCAACGGCGCGCGCTCGAGCGAGCAGGTGCTGGTCTGGTCCGCCCGTAGCATGGGGGCGAATCGGCTGCGCATGTTGTGGGACGTGGTTGTACCGAGCGCGATGCCCGAACTGCTCAACGGCATCCGCACTGCGCTTGCGCTCTCCTTCATTCTCTTGGTCAGCTCCGAGCTGATCGCGGCGCGCGAGGGCTTGGGCTATCTCATCGGCTTCCTCGGCGCGAGCGGCACCTATGACGCGATGTTCGCCGTGGTCCTTACGGTGGCATTGCTGGGTTTCGTGGCCGACCGGATCTACCTCGGCGTCATGCAAAGGATCCTGCGGTGGCAGGAATAGGCATGGCGGGCGGCCCCTTGGCTGAACTGGCGCGCGAGCCTTCGGCCTCGCGTTGGCTGCGGACCGCTGCTTGGGGCTTTGCGCGGGTGTTTTCCATCCTCGCGCTCGCCCTCGCCTGGGAGCTTGCGGCGCGCTCGGGCGCGTTCACGCCCTATATGCTGCCGGCGCTCAGCGCGGTGCTGGAGCGCGTCTGGCACGATCTCTTTGCCGGCGACCTCCTCCTCAACACCGCTGTGACGCTCTATCGCGCGTTGAGCGGCTTCGCGATTGGAGCCATCGCCGGCATTGCGCTGGGGATGGGAATTTCCCGCAACCGGCTCATCAACTGGTTCTTCGATCCGATCATTTCGGTCGGCTTTCCCATGCCCAAGATCGCATTCCTGCCGGTCGTCATGCTCTGGCTCGGCGTCTACGATGTTTCCAAAATCACGATGATTGCGGTCGAGGCCATCTTTCCGGTGGTCACGGCGACGGTCGTTGGCATCCGCGGTGTCGAGCGCGAGCTGTTGTGGTCGGCGCGCAATATGGGCGCAGGGGAGCGCGAACTGCTCTGGCAGATCGCCGTACCGGCGGCACTCCCTCAGATCATAACCGGCCTGCAGGTGGCGCTTCCGATCGCACTTATCGTCGCCGTCGTGACCGAGATGTTCATGGGCGGGTATGGGCTGGGCGGCGCCATGAACACCGCCTCGCGTTTTGCCGATTCGCGCGGCGTCTTCGCCGGCATCGTGGAGATCGCGTTCATCGGATATGCGCTGGTCAAGGGCATGATGCTGATCCGCCGACGCCTGTTGCTGTGGCATCAGGAGGCGGTGGCGCCGAGCACGGTTTAACCGCACGCACGATAGAGACGTTCGGTCAAGCTGCGCCGCGCGCACAATCCGGGAATCCAAGCACCGCTCAGCACCCTGGGTCGTGCTGGATTCCAACCAATGAGGATTTAGGAGTCGGCTATTTGGGCCCCTGCTCCGATAAGAAATCGCGGCCGGTCAAATAATGGCGACTGCCGCGATCGTCCGCGGCACGGCGGGCCTAGCGGCCCGCCTTTTTGCGTATTTTCTACGGCGTGGCGCATCACTCCATCTTCAAATTGAGCTTGCGAACCAGCGTGCCCCATTTCGTCTCCTCGCTGTCGATATCCTTGGCATACCCCTCGGGCGTCGACGTCAGAGGATCGCCGCCCTCGGCCAGGATGCGTTGCTTGACCTCCTCGCTGCCGACCAGCGCGCGCAGCGCGCCATTGAGCCGCTCGACGATCGGCCGCGGCGTGCTTGCAGGCGCAAGCAGCCCATAGTGCAAAACCGATTCGAATCCGGGCAGGCCCGACTCGTTTGCGGTCGGCACGTCGGGCAGGAGGCTGAACCGCGCCGGGCCGAACACCGCGATCGCCCGCAGCGTGCCGGCCTGCAGATTGCCGAGGGCTGGCGGGAGCACGCCGAACGCAATCGGCACCTGATTGCCGAGGAGATCGTTCGTGAGCTGCGCCGTGCCCTTGAAAGGGATGATCGCAGCATCGATCCCGGTGACCGATCTGAACAGCTCGGCGGTCAGATAGGCACCGGTCCCAGCCGGCGGTGTGCCGATGTTGAGCTTGGCTCCCGCTTGCTTCGCGATGGCAACCACCTCGCCGATCGTCTTCGCGGGGAACGAGGGGTGCGCGAGCAGCACCACGGGCATTGACGCGATCAGCCCGATCGGCGCGAAATCCTTGCGCGGATCAAAACCGGCATTGGTATAGAGGTTCGGATTGATCGCGATCGATCCGGTATGGCCGAGAAACAGCGTGTACCCGTCGGGCGGACTCTTGACCAAGGCGCGGGCGCCAACGAGGCCGGAGCCGCCCGCGCGATTGTCGACGACGACCTGTTGGCCAACCGCGGCTGAAAGCTTCTCTGCGACGACGCGCGCCATCGCGTCGACGCCGCCGCCCGGCGGATAAGGCACGATCAGAGTGATGCTGCGGGTCGGATAGTCTTGGGCGGGCGCTTGGGTACAAACGACCATCACGACCGCGGCAGCGGCCGCGGCCCGCAACAGCCTGCGCATCGTTACCTCCCCATTTTTTCGAACCGGCCGCCGCCCTCGATGCGCTTGGAGCGGCGGCCGAGTCGCTACTCAGCTACTCAACGCAACCTCAGTGAACGAGACCGTCCATCTGCAGGCGCGCGATTTCGTCCTTCACCAGCAACTTGCGACGTTTCAATTGCACGATCTGAAGATCGTCGACCGACGGATGCGAGCGGGCCTCGGCAATTTCCGCTTCCAGGGCCCGATGCCGTCGCTCCAGTTCCGCAAGATGGGCTTCTATGGACATGTTGGGGGGTTCTCCTCAGCCAGATCGTTGCCTGACCCCCGCAGTGTACACCATTTTGCCCCATTTTCGAAGCGGGTTTGCTTGTGCAGCGCAGCAATGTGGAATTCGCATTATGGTTCATGCTCGCGGCGGTCGGTAAGGCGCGAGACGTGAGGCGGAACGACTCTTCTCCCCTTAAGAGCAAGCCTTGCCCCGGCCACGGGCTTGGCCCGAGAGTGGTGCTCTGCAGTGCTCGCCGCCATTGGGCTGCCCGAGATCGATACCCGGGCCGAGTTCGGAGAGCGCGGCGATCACCCGAGCGGGGGGTGGTGGTCAGGGGCGGTAAATCGCGCTAGGTGAAAGGGCGAGCGCGATTGGACGCAAAGCCGTGCGCCGGGCGCTTTTGCGGGCAGCCCAAGCATCAACGGTGGCGATGACCAAAGAGGAAGAACGCGAGTTGCGGGAGCAACTGGCGCGCTTGCAGCAGGAGCATCGCGATCTCGATGCCGCGATCTCCGCCTTGCAGCACTCGCCGGGCTCCGATCTGTTGCAGGTCCAGCGACTCAAAAAGCGCAAGCTCGTCCTGCGCGATCGAATTTCCTATATCGAAGACCAGCTCACCCCCGACATTATTGCTTAGATTCGAAACTGCTGTGATTGCCGGGGTTTGATCCGCCTTCACCGGCAATCCATCCATCGTCGTAGAAGAATAGGATATCTCCCTGCCCGCTCACTCCGGCTCGATGCCGGCGTCGCGGATCACCTTGGTCCAGCGCTCGGTCTCTTCCCGCTTGAATTTCGCCATGTCCTGCGGGCTGCCACCGACTGGCGTCAAATTGAGTGCACGGAAGCGCGCCTTGGTTTCGGGCTCGGCGATGACCTCGTTGACCGCGCGGTTGAGCTTCAAGACGATCGGCGCCGGCGTCTTGGGCGGCGCGCTGATCGCGTTCCAGGTGTCGGAGACGAAGCCCGGCACGCCGACCTCGATGAAGGTCGGCAGATCCGGCAGGAGATCCAACCGCCGGTCCGTCGCGACCGCGAGAATCCTGGCCTTGCCGCCCTCGTGCAGCTTGTAGGCCGACGCAAGCTCCATGAAGATGAAATCGACGTGGCCAGCGATGAGATCATTGAGCGCCGGACCCGTCCCGCGATAGGGGACATGCACCATTTTGGTTCCGGTCAGCTTCATGAACAGCTCCGCGGTCAGGTGCGAGGTGGTGCCCGGCCCCTGCGAGGCGAAGGTAAGCTTGCCCGGATTGGCTTTCGCGTAGGCCATGAACTGCTGGACGCTCTTCGCCGGAAAATCCTGACGCACCAACAGCACGTTCGGGAACTTCGACATGACGGCGACCGATTCGAGCGCGGCCGGATCGAAGTTGAGCTTTTTATAGAGCGCGATGTTGCTGGTGATCGGCGCGGGTTGCGAGGCAAGCAGCGTGTAGCCGTCGGGATCGGCGGCATAGACTGTCTCCGCGCCGATGTTGCCGCCACCGCCCCCGCGGTTCTCGATCACGAACGGCTGGCCTAGTCGCTGCTGGAGCCCAGCCGCGAAAATTCGCGCGACGGTGTCGACCCCGCCGCCGGCCGGCACGCTCACGACAATCTTGACCGGACGGTTGGGATAATCCGTCGCCTCCTGCTGCTGGCCCACCGCCGGCGACAGCGCCAGCAACACCGCCGCGAGCGCAAGCCATACGGAGTATCTCGACATTCAGCCGCCCTTCTCACCGCCTCGACGACCAGTGCTCAGAATTCTCATCGCGAAGTGTCGCATATCGGGACGGCAAGCGTAAATGCGGCGCGAGGTAACAGGAGCACAACGCGCTCGCTTTGCTCGCCCTTGCCGCGGTAACATCCGCGGGGCGCGTGTGTTTGCACAACGGCGTTTGCCGGGCTCTGCGACAAGGTCCAAAAGCATGAAACGAGCCCTCGTGCTCGCTCTGACGCTCTGGTCTGGCCTCGCCACCGCGGACGATTACCCCCAGCGCACGGTGGCCTTTCTCTGTCCGTTTCCCGCCGGTGGCGGCACCGACATACTCACCCGCATGCTGGCGCACGAGCTACAGGAGAAGCTCGCACGGCCGGTCATTGTCGATAATCGGCCCGGTGCGGGCACAATCGTGGCGGCGCAAGCGGCCGCGCGTGCCGCTCCCGACGGCCACACCATATTGGTCGCGCCGGTGACGACGCTCGCGATGGCCCCAAGCGTCCACAAGTCCCCGCCCTACGATCCCGTGAAGGATTTCGCGCCGATCGGTCTCGTCGGATCGGCGCAGTTCGCGCTCGTCGCCAATCCTCAGGCGCCGGCCGCTACACTTCCAGAGTTGATCGCCTTCATCCGGAACAAGAATGGCTGGCTGAGCTACGCCTCCTCTGGCGCCGCCACGCCGCACCATCTGTTCATGGCAATGTTTCTCAAGATGATCGGCGGGAAGGCACAGCACGTGCCCTACCGCGGCAGCGTGGCGGCGCTGACCGACGTGGTCTCCGGCCAGGTGACGATGATGATGGTCGATCTGGCGGTCGCAATGCCGGCGATCAACGAGGGCAAGGTGAAGGCGTTCGGGGTGACAACGACGACGCGGATCAAAGCGATGCCCGAGCTTCCGATCATCGCCGAAGCCGGCGTGCCGGGCTACAGCGCCAGGCCTTGGTTCTCCGTGGTGGCCCCCGCCGGCACCGCGCGGCCGATCATCGACAGGCTCAATGAACTGCTCATGGCCTTCATCAATCGGCCCGAGACCCAAGACAAGATGAATGCGCTCGCGATCACGCCCTGGACCAGCACGCCCGATGAGCTCGCGCGCTTCATTCCGGCCGAAATCGAGAAATGGGCGCAGGTGGCGAAGGACGCGGGCGTCACATCGGAGTGACTTTAGTCTAAGTCGAAGTGGATCGGCCGAGCGTGGGCCTCACGAGCGACTACGGCTGTCCGCCGACTGAGGGATCGTCTCCGCCTCGTCGAGCTCTTCGACAACAAGGTCGCCCGTCCGTGTGACCATGTCGCCGCCCACGCGGGCGCGCGCCACTTCACGGATATGCTCTGCGATGCGGGGCTCGCGGTCCATGAGGACGTGCAGATCGTGGGCATCAAGCACGAGAAGGCTCGTTCGCGTGACTGCGGTAACGGTTGCGGACCGGCGCGTGCGATGTAGTGCCGCCACCTCACCGAAGAAATGCCCGGCCCCAAGCCGCACGCGCTCGTGCTTGAGCTCGATCTCCACGTCTCCGGCCGCGATGAAGTACATGGAATGCGCGGGCTCGCCGCGCCTGACGATAACGTCCCCGACCTCCACTTGCTGCGCGTGCAGGAGCCGCATGATATCGGCGATCTCCGTTGCCTGAAGTTCCGCAAATAGCGGCACGCGCGCGACCATGCCCCAAGTGACGACAAAGTCGCGCCGGTGGACCTCGTCGGCGAAGGCGGTGGCGACGATGCCGATGGGTAAGGCGACCATGATCAAGCCCGCGAAGATGGTGATCGACGCGACCACTCGTCCGAGCGCGGTCACGGGCACCACGTCGCCATAGCCGATCGTGCCCAACGTGACGATGGCCCACCACATTGCGTCGGGAATGGTGCCGAATTTGTCGGGCTGCACATGGCCCTCGATCACGTGCATGATGCTGGCCGCCACCAGCGTCGCACCCAGCAAGATGACGAAGCAGCCGAACAGGGCGCGGCGCTCGTTGTAGAGCGCGTCCAACAGCGAGCGCATGGCGGGCGAGTAACGCGCCAATTTGAGAAAGCGCACCATCCGAAAGACCAGAAAGACCCGCAGATCGGCCGGCAGGACGAGGGCGAACCAAAACGGCAGGACCGCGAGAAGGTCGATGATGCCGAACGGGCTCGACACGAATTTCCATCTTGCCCTGCGCTCGCTCGCGTGCCGATACGGCGCGTGTTCGGCCGCCACCCAAACCCGTAATACGTACTCGATGGTGAAGAGCACCAGCGATAAAAGTTCGATCGCAAGGAACAGCGGACCGTATTGCGCCTGCAGTGCCGGCACCGAATCAAGCGTCATCGCGACGAGGTTGACGACGATCAGGATCACGATAAGCCGGCCGACTATGACCGCCGCCCGGTCACCGATCGTGCCGTGCTCTAAGATTCCGTACAACCGGCGCCTTAGATTTGCGCCAGTGCGCCAGGTACGCCGCGGCATGGCTGAGTTCTGTCCGTGCTATCCGGCATTCTCGCTCGATTATGCGGCCGGTTCAACGGACACGACCTTGAAAGTATGGGACTCGCCCTCGTCGTCAGTAATCGAAACATACTCGCCCGGGACAAAAGCATGCGCGCCGAAACGGTACCCGGCTTCATCGTCGTCGGTTGAACCGGGATCGTAGTCGAAAACCCAGCGAGCGTGCTCCGCGCCGCCCGGTTTGTGCAGGAGTCGTCCGATCTCGTCGTCTGCGCCGTTCCAGAACCTTCGGACTCCGCAGTGTTCTCGGTATTTCTCCCACATCTGCGGGTCGATGTGGGCCTTGCTATCCAGCGGCGCCACGAATTCATAGCCGTGTCGCGCCGAACCCATCGGGAAGTCCTTGGAGCGAGCGAGTTCGAGCCGGATGCGCTTGAGCAGGTGGGGCAGCGCCATTGGAGGCTCCTTGCCTTCATCAATGACAGACGAGAACCGGAATTTTGGTGTGCGTAAGCACCTTCGTGGTCACGCTGCCGAGCACAATTGCCGCAATCCCGCTCCTTCCGTGCGAGGCCATGACGATGAGATCGCACCCTCTCCGCTCGGCAGTCTCGATGATGCCTTCGTAGGGATGATCTTGTTCGATTTGCACGGTTTCGCATGCCACACCCGCGGCGCGCGCTTGCTCCGCGACGCCATTCAATATTTTTTGTCCGTGCGCCTTGGTGCGCTCGGCGTGCTCGGCAAAAGCGTCTGACATCTCATAGACCCTCGAAGCAGGAACCGCGTAGACATCGAAAGATGCCTCCACCGTCAATGCTGTGACCTTTGCCCCCACTGCTTTGGCAAGGGCCAATCCATGGCGCACGGCCCTGCCGGCAAGCTCCGAACCGTCGGTTGGGATCAAAATATGCCGGTACATGCTGTCCTCTCAATCGCGCCGCGTGCCACCCACCTGCAGTTTCCGCGTCACCTTCAATTTACAGGAACACGCTGGGGGCCGGCGAGCGCCCTCGTCTCGTCCCGCTTCTCGTCGCGTGCGCCGCATCGGCCGCGCTAATCACAGGTGCGGCATGCGAGCAGCAACTGATTGATGCGGGCTGCGGGCCTTCTCGGGTCTCAGGACCGCCCGAACGCCGGCAGTCGCCAGTGGCGCAGCGCCGCAGAGAGGCGCAGACGCCGCTCGCGCAGATTGGCGATCGCCATCAGCGCCGCCGGCGTGACGACCAGGGTCAGCACGGTGGCGAAGCCCAGGCCGAACACGATGGCGGTCGAGAGGTTGATCCACCATTGCGTCGCCGGCGCGCCGAGCGTGATCTCGCGGGAGAGGAATTCGATATTCATTCCAAATGCGATCGGCAGCACGCCGAGGATCGCCGTCACCGCGGTGAGAACGACGGGCCGGGCGCGCTCGCGGCACGTCTCGATGATCGCGTCGTAAGCCGCCACGCCTTCGCGCCGCAATCGGTCATAGGTGTCGATCAGCACGATATTGTTGTTCACGATCACGCCCGCATTGGCGATGACGCCGATACCGGCCATCACCACGCCGAAGGGCTGGCCCATGATCAAGAGTCCTAGCATCACGCCGAAGGTCGAGAGCACGACCGCGGTGAGCACCAGGCCGACCGAGGTCAGCTTGTTGAACTGCGCCAGCAGGATCGCGAAAATGAGGAAGATCGCGGTGCCGAACGCCTTGAGCAGGAACGCCGAGGCTTTGGCACGCTCTTCGTCCTCGCCCTTGAGTCTGAAGGTAACGCCTGCACCGAGATCGGCTTTGGCGAGGTCTGCCGCGATCTCCTGCTGGATCTTGGCGGTCTGCACGCCCTCGGTGACATTGGCCGAAACCGTGATCACCCGGTTCCCGTTGACGCGATTAATGTAGCCCACGCGCGGCGCCGGCACGCGCTGTACGAAGTTGCCGATCGGCACGTGTCCCACCTGCGTCTGCACGCGCAAATCGTCGATCTGGTCGAGGCTGCGGCGATCGGGCGGAAACCGCACGAGAATGTCCACCGATTTGTCGCTGTCGACCGGCCGGTATTCGGTCGCTTTCAGTCCATTGGTGACAAGCTGGACGGCGCTGCCGACCGTGTTCACGCCGGCGCCGTATTTTGCGGCCTCGGATTTGTCGATTTCGATCTTCCAATCGATGCCAGGCAGCGGCAGGCCATCATCGAGATCGCGGATGTCGCTGCGCGCGCTAAGCATGGCGGCAACCTTGCTCGCAGCCGCCGGCAGCTCCGCGGGATCGAGCGCCGCGAGCTGCACCTGAATCGGCTTGCCCGTCGGCGGGCCCGCGCGCGGCGCCGTCACTTCGACGAGGATGCCTGGGATATCGACGGTCTTGGCGCGGATGGCGTCCATGATCTCATGCGCCGGCGGCCGGCTGCGCCAGTCCGCGAACTCGAACTGGATGACACCGATGGTGTCTTCGGTGAGTTCGCTCATGCCGCGCGGCTGCTCGCCGATGCGGGTGTACACGGTCTTGAGCCCATCGAAGGCGAGAACGCGCTTCTCGACAGCGCTGACCAAGCGGTTTTTCTCCTCGAGCGAGAGATTGCCACGGGCATGCACGATGACCTGGCCGTAATCGGGCTCGACCTTCGGGAAAAACTCCACCCCGCGGCCGAACTTTCCGTAGGCAACCAGCACCGCGACCAAAAGCAATGCCGCGAGCGCCAGCGTCGTGCCCGGCCGTTGCAGCGCGAGCCGCACTGTTCGCATATAGGGCCCGCGATCGCCTGCGTGCTGCTCGTGTGGGACGCGTGCGGCCTTGCCGAGCAGAACGCCGAGCGTCGGCGTGAAGAACAGCGCAACCGCGAGCGACGCCGAGAGCGTCGCGATCAGCGTGATCGGCAGATATTTCATGAATTGGCCGACCACGCCGGGCCAGAACAGGAGCGGCGAAAACGCAGCGATGCGGGTCGCCGTCGCGGCGATCACCGGTCCGGACATGCGCTTGGCGGCGAGCGAATAGGCCTCCCGCGGCGGCACGCCTTCTGCCATGCGCCGCTCGGCGAATTCCGACACGATGATGGCGTCGTCGACCAGCATCCCGACGGCGAGGATGAGCGAAAACAAAACAACGATGTTGACGGTCAGCCCCGCGAGCTGCAGCCCGAGCACGCCGGCCAGGAACGAAGCGGGTATTGCGATGCCGATGAAGAGCGAGGCGCGCAAGCCGAGCGCGAACAGAATCACGATTGCGACCAGCAGCACGCCGGTCAAGACCGAGTTCTGCAAATCCCCGAGCATCTGCCGGATGATTTTCGACTTGTCCTGGGTGAAGGAGACGTGCACGGCTTCCGGCCACGTCTTTTGCAGCGCCGCCACCGTCGCTTTGACCGCGTCGACCGTCTCGATCAGGTTGGCGCCGGTGCGCTTGGAGACCTCGATGGTCATGGCGGGTCGACCGTTCACCCGCGTGACCGAGGTCGCGTCCTTGAAGGTGGGCTTGACCTGCGCGATGTCGAGCAGCCGCACCGAGGCCTTGGGCGAGGCGACGATGGGAATCTTCAGGATGTCCTGCGGCTTCTCGAATAGCGAGGGCACCTTGACGGCGAAGCGACCGGTCTCGCCTTCGAGTGCACCGGCGGCGATGAGGATGTTGAAGGATTGCGTGATCGAGCCGAGCTGGTCGAGCGAGAGCCCATAGCTCGCCAACAGCATCGGATTGAGAATGATCTCCACCGCCTCATCGCGCGCCCCGCGAAGCTCGGCCGAGAGCACCCCGGGCGCTTGCTCGATCGCATTTTTGGCGGCGCGGGCGATGCGCAGCAGGGTGCGCTCGGGCACGTCTCCGGCGAGCCCCACGACCAGCACCGGATAAAGCGAGAGGTTGACCTCGAGCACCTGCGGTTCGTCGACGTCGCGGGGCAGGTCGTGCTTGGCCTGATCCACCTTCGCGCGCACATCCGCCAGCGCCGACTTGGAATCGAAGCCCGCTTCGAACTCGAGCAACACGAACCCGCCGCCCTCGAACGCGGTCGAGCGCATCTCCTTCACATTGCCGACCGATTTGAGCTGGGTCTCGAGCGGCCGCAGCAACAGCCGCTCGGAATCCTCCGGGCTGATGCCGCGCTGGGAGAGCTGCACGTAGATGATCGGAATCCTGACGTCCGGCTCCGCTTCCTTCGGGATCGTGACATAGGCCAATAGGCCCGCGCTCAGCAGGAAAATGAGCGTCGCGACGGTGAGCCGCGCGTGACCAATGGCGTAGTCGATAAACTTGGACATCACTATTTGGCGACCGCGGTCAGCTCCGGCACCCCGACGGCGTCCACAGTTTGGCCTTCGCGCACGAAATCCTGTCCTTGCACGATCACGCGAGTGCGATCGGGAAGGCCCGTAACCCACATGTAACTCTGCTCGTCCTCGATGACCCCGACAGGAGTGAACTCGACCGTGTCGTTTGCGTCGACAACGCGCAGGCCGAGATCGCCGGAGGAGGAGAAGGTAATCGCCGAGCGCGGTACGCGCGTCGCCAAAACGGGCGCCAGCGGAATAACAACCTCCGCCGTGATGCCGTCCGGAATGTTGCCGTCGGCGTTTGGCAATTCGACTTCGACCCGATATGTGCGCGTGGTCGGACTTGCGGTCTTGGCGACGAAGCGGATTTTTCCATTCGCGCGTTCGCCGGTCACCAGCCGTACCTCGGCGACCGCGTCCACCTTGATGCCGGCGAGCTGGCGCTCGGCCACTTCCACCACGGCCAGCATCGGATCGAGCGCGACCAGCGAGGCGATTTCGCGTCCGGCCATGGAGAAGGCGGCCTGCCCGACCTCGACTGTAACGTCATGCACGACAGCCGACCATGGCGCGCGCACCACACCGCGGTCCTGTTCGGCTTGGGCGGCGGCGAGCGCGGCCTCCGCGGACTTGAGTTGCGCCTCGAGGTCGACGAGCTGAAGGCGCGGCAGCGTGCCGCTGAGAATGAGCGTCCGTTTGGCATCGAGCTCCGTGCGTTTCTGCGTCACCACGGCCTGCGCTTGCGCCACCTGCGCTTCCCGCGCCTCATCGGACAGGATGGCGATGATCTCGCCCTTTTGCACCGACATCCCGCGTTTCACCTTGAGATCGGTCAACACGCCGCCGGTGCGCGCCGTCACGGTGACCCGCTTGTCGGCCTCGGTGCGGCCCGCAATCGTGAGCTTGCGGCTGTGCGGAACGACGCTCGTCATCGCCACCGCGACGCGGAAAGGTTTCTTCGCTTCGCCTTCGCCCGCGGGTAACCCCGCGCGGCTCCCCGCAGTCTGGTGCGGAAGGAAGTGTCCGGATGCGATCCAAAGCCCGGCGGCCGCAACGAGGCCGATGGCGATGAGGCGGCTCGCGTTCATCGAGAGCTCTCCTTGGCCCTGTGAGCCACGCTCGTTTGGTTTTGAGTCGGTCTGATGAACGCGCCGTTAAAGCGTGCGGGCACGCAGTCGCGTTGCGTCGCGCCGACGCGACAATCGCACTGGAGCTGGGCGTTGGCCCGGCGCATGACAGGAAGTCCCCCGACCCCGTATTTGCACCGCAGCAATCACTTATATCATTGGCGAAACTGAGGCTGTTTCCCGGCTCGGGCCCGCAGGGGGCCATGCACCGGAATTGGCCTGTTTTTACGGCGGAAACGGGCGCGACGCGCGGGTGCCGCCGCCTTGCCACCCCGAGGACCGTCCCTATAATCGCCCGCTTCCTTTAGGCCGTGTCGAGGGGTCGATGGCGGGGAAGCCAGTTGCGATCATCATGGGCAGCCAGTCCGACTGGCCGACCATGAAGCATGCGGCCGAGACGCTCGATGCGCTGGGCATCGGGTATGAGGCGAAAATCATTTCCGCGCACCGCACGCCAGAGCGGCACCACGCCTTCACCAAATCCGCCAAAGCGCAGGGATTCAAAATCATTATTGCCGGCGCGGGCGGCGCGGCGCACCTGCCCGGCGTGACGGCGGCGCTGACCACGCTTCCGGTGTTCGGCGTGCCGGTCGAATCGAAGGCGCTCTCAGGAATCGATTCGCTCTTTTCGATCGTGCAGATGCCGCCCGGCGTCCCCGTCGGGACGCTCGCCATCGGGCGGGCGGGCGCAATCAACGCGGCGCTGCTCGCCGCGAGTGTCCTTGCGCTTGGCGACGGCGAAGTGGCCAAGCGGCTCGAAGCCTGGCGCCAACGCCAGAGCGAAGCGGTCCCGGAGGCGCCCGAGGACGGCAAGGCGTGAGCACCGAATAGACTCTTCACGCTGATTCTGCTACACGCCCACGTCATGGGGAGCCCGCGCGGTCGCGCTTCGGTGGCGGATCGGCGGGCTCCGGTGCACCAGCCACATCGGAAGCAAAGGAACGATGCGTGCAGGTTCTCGTCCGTGACAACAACGTCGACCAGGCGCTCAAGGCGCTGAAGAAGAAGATGCAGCGCGAGGGCATCTTCCGCGAAATGAAGCTTCGCGGCCATTACGAAAAACCCTCCGAAAAGAAGGCGCGCGAGAAGGCGGAAGCGATCCGCCGGGCGCGCAAGCTCGCGCGCAAGCGTATGCAGCGCGAAGGCTTGCTGCCCATGAAACCAAGGCCCGCCGCCGGCGCAGGCGGTGCGCCACACCTGCCACGGCGACCGAGCTTCTGATTGACGCTCGGCCGGCCGCTGCCGGCACGAAATTAAAGACCCAGCGCGGGCCTCGGGCCCGCGCTGTCGTTTTCGGCGCGCGGGCGGTACCCTGCAATCCACCAGCGGCAGTCACGATCGACAGAAGGCGCAGGACGGCAATGAAACGCAGCACGGATCGGATCCTCACCACCCATGTCGGCAGCCTCATCCGTCCCGCGGCGCTGCGCGAGTTTCTCGCCGCGAAAGAGGCCGGCCAACCCTTCGACAAGACTGCCTATGCGAGATGCCTCCAAGCATCCGTTGCCGAAGTCGTGCGCAAGCAGGCCGAGATCGGCATCGACGTCATCAGCGACGGCGAGTTCGGAAAAGCGATCAGCTGGGCGCAATACGCGCTCTTTCGCCTCGGCGGTTTCGAGCGGCGGCCGTTTACGGGCAGCAATCCGTTCGCCCGTGGCGTCGACCGGACGCGTTTTGCGGAGTTCTACGCGGAGCT
>Ga0209647_1000125_pt1 | contig 66490 bp, 62 predicted proteins | sample GraSoi_2013_60cm_FD_185827 | JGI IMG/M metagenome (GOLD analysis project Ga0209647, IMG submission 185827) | Grasslands soil microbial communities from the Angelo Coastal Reserve, California, USA - Sample 9_17_2013_60cm (SPAdes) (version 2) | ecosystem: Environmental > Terrestrial > Soil >...
GCAGGTTCGATTCCTGCCTCAGAGCGGACGTTCATCCCGTAAGCGGGCCACTTCGCCGTCTGGACCCATCGCGGACATTGGCGTCGGCGATTCGAATTTCAATTGCCGCAGCATCCAGCCGGCTTGCCACCATATCGTGCGCCCTGTACGGGCGGGCACGGCACCGAGCCAAAGGAGCAGAAAACGCAGCAGTCGCCGTCCTTCGGCCGCAACAGCGCACCGCATCCTTCACACTCGTAGAAAAACTGACAAGCGTTTGTCGGCATCGTCTCGCTTTTGGCGAAGCCGCAGCCCGGGCAAGTGATCACGGATTGCTCGATCATGTGCGGTTCCAGTCAGACCATGTAGCCGACATCCGACGCGCCAGTCGGATAACCGAATATCGTGTTCTTCAAATCGTCAGCGGTGAGGCCATGCCGAATGGCGAGGCCAAAGACGTTGATCACGTCGTCCACGTTCGGTCCGACGAGATGCGCGCCAAGGATACGGCCGCTGCCCTCTTCGACGATCGTCTTGTAGCCATAGACGTTTTCGGCGACGCGCCGCGCGGTGTACCAGCCCGGAGTGCGTTCGGATTTTACGCGCGTCTTGAGGCCTGGGCGGCGCGCCTCCGCTTCCGACACACCCACCTTCGCGATCGGCGGCAGCGTGAAGGCGACACTCGGCACGCCGCGATAGTCCGGCCGCTGGTGATTGCCTTCGAGCACATTGGCCGCGACCACCTTGCCGTCATGGCTCGACACCGGCGTCAGCGGCGGTCCCACGGCAGCGGCATCGCCGGCGGCGTAGACCACCGGGTTCGATACGCTTTGCAGAAACTCGTTGAGCTTCAAGCGTCCTTTCTCGACCGCGACGCCCGCCGCGGCAAGGTCGAGCGCGTCGATGTCCGCGACCCGACCCGCTGCGTGCACGACGAGATCGGCCTCGACCACCGTCTCCGCTGTGCCCGCACGGGCGCGGACGCGGAAACCTGCGGCCATGGCTTCCACCGCGTCGACGGTGGCGCCGGTCCGCACGTCGATGCCGATCTCGCGGAACTTGTCGGTAAGCCATCCGACCAGATCGGGATCGAACTGCGGCAGCAGCCGAGGCCCGCGCTGTAGGATGGTGACGTGTGCGCCGGCGCGCGCCGCGATGTGCGAGAACTCCGCCGCGATATAGCCGCCGCCGATCAGTGCGATGCGCGCGGGCAGCGTCTCCAGCTCGAGAAAACGGTCGCTGGTTGCGACATCCTTCTCGCCGGGGATGCCGAGCGTTACCGGACGAGCGCCGGTCGCGATCAGAATGTGCTCGCCGTTCAAGACGGTTCCATTGACATCGACAGCGTCGCGGCCGACGAAGCGTGCCAAGCCATGGAACGCGTCGATGCCCCTCTGGGCATAGCTGCGCTCCTGCTTCTGCGGTATGGGATGGGTGAACGACCGCTTGAAGGCCATCAGCGCCGGCCAATCGATGCGCACATTCCCTTCGACGCCGCGGCCGTGCATGCGCCGTGCGAAATCGACGACCTCGGCGCCACTGATCAACATCTTCTTGGGGTCGCAGCCGCGCAGGGCGCAGGTGCCGCCGAAGGGACGGTGGTCGATGACGGCCACTGAGCGCCCTACGGAGCGTACGCGGGCGCTGGCGACTTGGGCAGCCGTTCCGGTGCCGATGACAACGAGATCATAGCGCTTCATGATATTACCGATGACGAAGGCGGCGCCGCCATAAGGCGTAGCCGGTGATGGTAATGAAGACGATCATCGCCGGGAGTACGACGTAATCGGAATAGGCGAGCCAAGCGGACAGGCCGAGTGCGCCGAGCACGATGGCGAGGACCGGGGTGGCGCAGCAGAGCGCGGCGACGACCGTTCCGACGATGCCGGTCGCGAGCAGCCGCTTAGAGGTCATGCCGTCCTCCCCGGGGGACCGGTTGGCCGCCGCAGCATGGGCGCGAACATCGCCCGTCCGACCTGATGTGCCTCGTCCACGGAGAGGCGGAAGCCGGGCGACGCCGCCCCTCCGGCCTCGCGCCAAGCGTGCAGGTGCTCATCGGAGCAGAAGAAGACCTTCAGCGTGCATCCCGAGGTCGCGCCGCAGTTCCCGGCGTAGGCGATGCCCGACCAGACCACCGTTCCCTCAGGGAAGGTCCCAGCGATCTCCGTCCCTTGCCGTCGAGTTGCGATCCGGATAGGCGCGCTGCAATAGCGGCACTCGGCCTCGATGATGGTGTCGCGGCCGAGCATCGCGCCCATGCCGAGCGCATCGACGGCGCAGAGCGCGTTGACCACCGTGCCATCCCAGCAGACACGATGCCCGGTCACCCATTCACTGAAGGGATAGGCCGCGGTCACCGCTCCGGTATCCTCGGCGCGGACAACGAGATCCCGCACGCGGAGTCGGTCGAGCGCGGCCCCGACCGCCGCAGGGCCGAGCTCCGTCGCGGCAACGATGGCCGCAACGTCCGGCGCTCGCCCTGCGGAGGCGAAGCCCTCCAGGACGGCACGCCAGACCCGATCCTCTTCGTCGCCTAGGCCCGCCCACTTCTCGTGCCGGCCGGCGACGGCGAACGACGCCTCAAGCGCGCGCCGGGCCATCTCGGAGGTCACCGCGGACCAGTCGGGCATCTCGACACCCGGTCGGAGGACGCGGCCGATCGGACCGTCCGGCGTCTCGTGCTGGAGCCGCCCGGCGTCTTGGGCCTCACCGGTTCGGGGCATCGCCAACCTATTGCACCGGCCGCGACGGATATCCGGCATTTGTCGTCGCGGCTACCAGCGCGGCGAGCGTGGTTTTCTGGTCGTCAAAAACGATCGTTGCCGTGTGTCGCTCCGCCGAGACGTCCGCCTTGGCCACGCCGGGCACGCGCGCGAGGCTCTTCTTCACGATCGGCGGGCACAACTCGCAGGTCATATTGTCGACAGCGAGCGTGATGGTGCGCTCGGCGGCCGAGGCCGGAACGGCGGACGCGAGCGCTGCTGCCGCGAGGAACGGAGCGAGGAAGCGGACCATGAGAGGAGACTCCTTCAAGATGAAATGATGAGCGGCGCCAGCCTTGGGAGGACGACTGCTACGATCACCAGGACGGCCGCGGTCCAGAGGCCGAATCGGACGACGCGGTCAGACGACGGACGAGCGCAGGACGATCCTTCGACGCAGGCTGCTTGGGACTTCCGGCGGGCCAGAACGAACCCACCGCCCACGCACGCCAGAGCGAGCGCGACGAATACCGGCTGATAGGGTGCAAGCGCCGTGAGGTCCGCGATCCAGGCGCCGCTCACGCCGAGCGTGAAAAGCGCGAGGGGAATTACGCAGCATGAAGACGCGCCGATAGCAGCCAGGATGCCGCCGACCGACAGGAGCGCCGTTGCGCCGCTCCGCTCGCCCGCCCCAGTCGTTGTGCGCCCTGTTCTTTCCGCCATTGCGTCCTCCACCGAACGTCTCCATGTTAAGATGGGACCTGTAGCCGCTACAGCTTCAAGGGATTTTTTTGATATGCGCGCCGAAGCGGACGAGACCACGCCACTGCTTCCGATCGGGGCGTTGGCCAAGCACACCGGCCTGACCGTCGAAGGCATCCGATTTTATGAAAAGGCCGGCATTCTTCGCGCGCCGGCACGCACGGCGGGACAGCATCGGCTCTACAGCCGCGCGGACCTCAAGCGGCTGCACTTCATTCGCCGGGCGCGGCTCCTCGGTTTCACCCTCGACGAGGTCCGCGCACTCCTCCGCTTCGCCGACCATGTCGGCGCCCGCAGCTGCGCCGATGCGCACGGATTGGCGACGAAGCATCTCGGCGACGTGAGGGCCAAGCTCACCGATCTCAGGAAGATGGAGAAGGTCCTCCGCGGCATGGTGGCGAGTTGCGCCGATGGCACGCTGCCGGAGTGTCCGCTCATCGAGACGCTATCCGACTCCGAACTCGATTTCCGCTAGTGGCACATCCCCGAAGCGCCGCGTGCCGCGAGTGAGGGCCGCTTACGGTTCCGAAAGCGGACTCTGGCAAGCCGCTTCAAGACGCGTTTATGAGCTGCAGCCGCAGCCTGACTGTATCCGTCCTTGCGTCACTCCATGTACGGCCTGACTTGGTGGTCGGTAGCGTGCTTGCCCGGCATCAATGTTCCCCGGCGATCGCGGGGGGAACATTGATCGAGTCACCGTCAGCGAGCCATCGGACCAGCCATCGTAGTTGTCGTCATGCGGTCATCGTAAACCTCGCCGCGCATACCGCTCCCGGACATCCTGCAGCCAGTCCTTCAAGCGGATGTTCGGCTATTCGCCACACCATCTTCCGCGCTGAGGGCGCCGCCAAAGCCTCCTCAACGGAGACCTGGATCGCAGATCAATCCAATTCAATAGGTCCTGAGCCTAGTCGTCGCCGGCTTCCGCGCGCGCGGGCTCGAGCGTGAGCGGCTGCGGCAGGCGCGCCAGCATCTCCTTCGGCACCACCTGCCAGAAGCGCCCGACCTCGCGCTCCCAATCGACCAGCAGCTGTTGCGCGAAGCGCGACTGCGTCTCGCGGGCGTGCTCTTCGACGAGATCCTTGAGCTGTCGCTCCCAGTAAGGCGCGGCGAGGCGCTGCCACACCACTGTCTCGCCGTTGACGCGCGCCGGGAACTCGTCCTCGGCGTCGTAGACGAAGGCCATGCCGCCGGTCATGCCGGCGGCGAAATTGTCGCCGACCGGACCGAGAATCACCGCCGTCCCGCCGGTCATGTATTCGCAGCCATTGGAGCCGCAGCCCTCGACCACGGCGCGGGCGCCGGAATTGCGCACGGCGAAGCGCTCGCCCGCCTGGCCGGCGGCGAAGAGCTGGCCGGATGTCGCGCCGTAGAGCACCGTGTTGCCGATGATGGTGTTCTGATGCGCGATCAGCGGGCTCGATGTCATCGGACGCACCACGATGGTGCCGCCCGAGAGGCCCTTGCCGACATAGTCGTTGGCATCGCCGAACACTTCGAGCTTCAAGCCCTGCACCGCGAACGCGCCGAGCGATTGGCCGGCCGAGCCGCGCAGCCGCGCCGTGATGTGGCCCGGCTGCAGCCCGGCCATGCCGAAGCGCCGGGTGATCAGCGACGAGAGGCGCGCGCCGACGGCGCGCTGCGTGTTGCGCACGCTGTAGGTCAGCTGCATCTTCTCGCCGACATCGAACAGCGCCTTGGCGTCCTTGATCATCTGCGCGTCGAGCGTGTCGGGCACCTCGTTGCGGCCCTCGAGCGTGCAGTAGCGCGGATACTCGCCGGGATCGGCCTGCGCCAGGATCGGGTTCAAATCGAGGTCGTCGAGGTGGCGGCTGCCGCGATTGACCTGCGCCAGGAGATCGGTGCGGCCGATCACCTCGTTGAGCGACTTGGCGCCGAGCGAGGCGAGGGTCTCGCGCACTTCCTCGGCGACGAAGCTGAAGAGGTTCACCACCTTCTCCGGCGTGCCCGTGAATTTCTCGCGCAGTTTCGCATCCTGCGTGCAGATGCCGACCGGGCAGGTGTTGCTGTGGCACTGCCGCACGAGGATGCAGCCCATGGCGACGAGCGAAGCGGTGCCGAGCCCGTACTCCTCGGCACCCAAGATTGCGGCGATGACAACGTCGCGCCCGGTCTTGATGCCGCCATCGACGCGCAGGCGGATGCGGTGCCGGAGGCGGTTCAGCACCAGCACCTGATGCACTTCGGAGAGGCCCATCTCCCAGGGCACGCCGGCATGCTTGATCGAGGATTGCGGGCTGGCGCCCGTGCCGCCGCTGTGGCCGGAGACCAGGATCACATCGGCCTTGGCCTTGGCGACGCCGGCGGCGACGGTGCCGATGCCGGAGCGCGCCACCAGCTTGACGCAGACCTTGGCGTCCGGGTTGATCTGCTTCAGATCGTAGATGAGCTGCGCCAGATCCTCGATCGAGTAGACGTCGTGGTGCGGCGGCGGAGAGACGAGCGACACGCCCGGCGTCGAGTGGCGCAGGCGCGCCAGCATCTCGGTAATCTTGAAGCCCGGCAGCTGGCCGCCCTCGCCCGGCTTGGCGCCCTGCGCGATCTTGATCTCGATCTCGCGGCAGTTGTTGAGATAGTCCGCGGTGACGCCGAAACGGCCCGAGGCGATCTGCTTGATGGCGGAAGACGCGTTGTCGCCGTTGGCCCGCGGCTTGTAGCGGGCGGCGTCCTCGCCACCCTCGCCGCTGTCCGACCTGGCGCCGATGCGGTTCATGGCGATCGACAAGGTCTCGTGCGCCTCGGGCCCGAGCGCGCCCAGCGAGATGCCCGGCGTCACCAGCCGCTTGCGGATCTCGGTGATCGACTCGACTTCGTCGACGGAGACCGCCGGCCGCTTCGGCTTGAAATCGAGCAGATCGCGCAGGTGGATGGGGGGCAGCTTGCGCAAGCCCTCGCTGTAGCGGCGATAGGCGCCGTAGGAATCGGTCGCGACCGCATTCTGCAGAGTGTGCACGAGGCTGCCTTCGAAGGCATGCAGCTCGCCGCCGCGGCGATAGCGATAGAAGCCGCCCACCGGGAGCGCGATGACATCCTCGGCATAGCCGCGGCGATGCATCTCCAGCGACTTGAGCTGGATGCCTGCAAGCCCGATGCCGGAGATGCGCGAGGTCATGCCCGGGAAGAACTCGGCGACCAGCGTGCGCGACAGGCCAACCGCCTCGAAATTGTAGGCGCCGCGATATGAGGAGATCACCGAGATGCCCATCTTCGACATGATCTTGAGCAGGCCCTCGTTGAGCGCGCTCTTGTAGCGCGCGATCGCCGCCTCGAAGCCGGCGCCGCCCGGGAAGAGGCCGCGGCGGTGGCGATCGGCGATGGTCTCCTGCGCGAGATAGGCGTTGACGGTGGTCGCGCCGACGCCGATCAGCACGGCGAAGTAATGCACGTCGAGACATTCCCCCGAGCGCACATTGAGCGAGGTGAAGGTGCGCAGCTGCTGCCGCACCAGATGCGAGTGCACCGCGCCGGTGGCTAATATCATCGGGATCGCCGCGCGCGCCGCCGACACGGCGGCGTCGGACAGGATCACATGCGTGCAGCCGCCGCGCACGGCGTCCTCGGCTTCCTGCTGGATGCGGCGGATCGCCTCGCGCAGCGCGCCGTCGCCACCCGCGGCGTCGAGCGTGCAGTCGATCTCGACCGCGGTCTCGCCCATATAGTCGCGCATCGCCGCGAACTCGGCGTTCGACAGCACCGGCGACTCGAGCTGCAGCAGGCGGCACTGGCTCGGATCCTCGTCGAGGATGTTGCCGAGGTTGCCGAGCCGCGTCTTCAAGGTCATCACCCGCTTCTCGCGCAAGCTGTCGATCGGCGGATTGGTGACCTGGCTGAAATTCTGCCGGAAGAAATGGTGGAGGCCGCGGTAATGCTCGGAAAGCACGGCGAGCGGCGTGTCGTCGCCCATCGAGCCGACCGCCTCCTTGCCGTCCTCGGCCATGGGCTGGAGGATCAGCTCGAGATCCTCGAGGCTCCAGCCGAAGGCGACCTGGCGCCGGCGCAGCTCGTCGCGCACCAGCTCCGCCGTCTCGCCGAGCGCCGGCTTGATGAGGCTGTCGAGGGCGGTGATGTTCTTGACCCAGGCCGCGTAAGGCCGCTGCGCCGCCAGGTGATCCTTGATCTCGCGGTCGCGGTAGAGGCGCCCGGCGGCGAGGTCGACGCCGATCATCTGTCCCGGGCCGAGCCGGCCCTTCTCGACGATCTCGGTCTCGTCGAGCCGCACCATGCCCGCTTCGGAGCCGGCGACGATGAGCCCGCCGGCGGTGACGGCGTAGCGCATGGGGCGCAGCCCGTTGCGGTCCATGCCGCCGAGCACCCAACGCCCATCGGTCATGGCGAGCGCGGCGGGTCCGTCCCACGGCTCCATCACCGAATTGCAGTAGCTGTAGAGGTCGCGATGCGCCTGCGGCAGGATGCGGCCTTCCGATACCGCTTCCGGCACCATCAGCGTCTTCACCATCGGCAGCGCGCGTCCGCCGCGCACCAGCAGCTCGAACACCGCGTCTAATGACGCCGAATCCGAGCCGCCGACCTGGATCACCGGCTTGATGTCGTCGATGTGGTCGCCGAAGGCGTCGCTGGCGAGGCGCGTCTCGTGGCTCTTCATCCAATTGATATTGCCGCGCAGCGTGTTGATCTCGCCATTATGCGCGAGGATGCGGAAGGGCTGCGCCAAGGGCCAGGTCGGGAAGGTGTTGGTCGAGTAGCGCTGGTGATAGATCGCGAAGCGCGACACGAAGCGCTCGTCGAGCAGGTCCGGGTAGAACGAGGTGAGCTGCTCCGCCAGGAACATGCCCTTGTAGATGATCGAGCGACAGGACAGCGAGCAGATGTAGAAATCTTTCACCTGATCGGCGATGACGCGCTTCTCGATGCGCCGGCGGATGATATAGAGGTCGCGCTCGAAGCGCTCGACCTCGGCGCCGCGCGTGTTGGCCACCATGATCTGCTCGATCTCGGGCCGCGTCGCGTTCGCCTTCTCGCCGATGACGTCGATGTTGACGGGCACCTGGCGCCAGCCATAGATGGCGTAGCCGAAATTGAGGATCTCCGCCTCGACGATGGAGCGGCAGCGCTCCTGGCCGTCGAGGTCGGTGCGCGGCAGGAACACCATGCCGACCGCGAGATGCCCGGCGCCGGGCTCGTGGCCGGTGTGGCGCACATGCTCGCGGAAGAAATCCTGCGGGATCTCGACATGGATGCCGGCGCCGTCGCCGGTCTTGCCGTCGGCGTCGACCGCGCCCCTGTGCCACACCGCCTTGAGCGCGTCGATGCCCGCCTGCACCACTTCGCGGCGCGCCTTGCCGTCGAGCGTGGCGACGAATCCGACGCCGCAAGCGTCATGCTCCTCGGCGGGATCGTAGAGGCCATGGGCCGCGAGATGGGCGGCGTTGCGGCGGAAGTCGTCGGCGAAGCTCATGGTATGCCTCAGACCTGCGTGATCGGGATGTGGCGCGGCTCGCTCGCGACGCGGTCGAGCCAGCGGCGCATGGCGGGGTAGCGTGCGAGGTCGAAGCCGCCCTCCGCGGCGACATGCGTGTAGGCGTAGAGCGCGATGTCGGCGATCGAGTAGCGCTCACCGACGAAGTAGCGGCGGTCGGCGAGGTGCCCCTCCATCACGTCGAGCGCGGCATATCCCGCCCGGCGCTTGCCGTCGACCATGGCGCGGCGCTCGTCGGTGAGAACATTGTGCGTGATCCAGTAGCGCAGGGTCGCGACATTAGGCTCGTGGCTGTACTGCTCGAAGAACATCCACTGCAGCACCAGCGCGCGCTCGAAGCGATCCTGCGGCAGGTATGGCGTGCCTTCGGCGAGATAGGCGAGGATCGCATCGGATTCGGCGAGGATCCGGCCGTCGTCGAATTCGAGCACGGGGATGCGACCGTTCGGATTGAGCCGCAGGAAATCCGGCGTGCGCGTCGCACCGCGATCGATGTCGTATTCGATGCGCTCTGACGGCGTGCCCAGCAAGGTCAGCAGCAGCCGCACCTTGTAGCCGTTGCCGGAGGTGAGATGGTCGTGGAGCCGCAGCATCGCCTCACTCCGCCGCGACCGCCGGGGCAGCGGCGGCCTTCGCCTGCACATAGCGGTGCATCTGCTCGGCGGCGTCGCGGCCGTCGCGGATGCCCCAGACGACGAGCGAGGCGCCGCGCACGATGTCGCCGGCGGCGAAGACGCCGTCGAGCGATGTCATCATGCTGCGGAAATCGATCTTGAGCGTGCCCCAGCGCGTCACGCCGAGCTCGGGCGCGCCGAACAGCGCCGGCACGTCCTCGGGATCGAATCCCAGCGCCATGATGACGAGATCGGCGGGCAGATCGAAATGGCTGCCCGGCAGCGGCTGCGGCACTTGGCGTCCACTGCCATCGGCGACGCCCAGATGCATGCGATGGGCGCGCACCTGGCGCACCGCGCCTTCGCCCATCAGCGCCTCGGGCGCGGCGAGCCAGACGAATTCGACGCCCTCTTCCTCGGCGTGCTTCACTTCGCGCTGCGAGCCCGGCATGTTCTTGCGGTCGCGGCGATAGAGGCAGCGCACCGACAGCGCGCCCTGGCGCACCGCCGTGCGCACGCAATCCATCGCCGTGTCGCCGCCGCCGACCACCACGACATGCTTGCCGGCCGCGTCGAGCGCGCCGCTGTCGAAAGCCGGAACCGCGTCGCCGAGCCCCTTGCGGTTGGATGAGGTGAGATAATCGAGCGCCGCCACGACATTGCCGAGGCCGATGCCGGGACAGGCCATGTCGCGCGCCTGGTAGACGCCGGTGGCGATGAGGATCGCATCGTGGCGCTGGCGCAGCGCCGCCAGGCTCGCGTCCCGCCCGACTTCGAAATTGAGATGGAAGGTGATGCCGCCCAGCGCCAGCAGCTCGTGCCGGCGCGCGACCACCTGCTTTTCGAGCTTGAAATTGGGGATGCCGTAGACGAGGAGTCCGCCGACGCGGTCGTAGCGGTCATAGACATGCACCTGATAGCCCTTGCGCCGCAGCTGCTCGGCGGCGGCAAGGCCGGCCGGGCCGGCGCCGATGATGCCGATCGACTGGCCGAGCTCGCGCAGCGGCTTCGGCGGCTTCACCCAGCCCTTCGTGAACGCCGTCTCGGTGATGTACTTCTCGACCGAGCCGATGGTCACTGAATCGAAGCCCTTCTCGATGACGCAGTTGCCCTCGCAGAGGCGGTCCTGCGGGCAGATGCGGCCGCACACTTCGGGCATGTTGTTGGTGGCGGCGGCGACCTCGTAGGCCTCCTCGAGCCGGCCCTCGGCGGTGAGCATCAGCCAGTCCGGGATGTTGTTTCCGAGCGGGCAATGGATTTGGCAATAGGGGATGCCGCATTGCGAGCAGCGGCCCGCCTGCTGCTTGGCGCGCTCGGCATCGAACTCGCCGTAGATCTCCCCGAAGTCGTGCCGGCGCTCGGCCGCGCCGCGCTTCGCCGGCATGGCCTTGTCCACCGACACGAATTTCAAGAGCCGCTGCGCCACTGGTTCACCTGTCTACCCCAACCCATCCGCGCTTCCGGCGGGCCACGCGGGTCATGTTGTTGCTCCGGAGAGTGTTATTTGAGCACAAAACACATTTAGGTCAATATGTTTTACTGATTTCGGCTCTAACAATGGCCTCTCGGCGCCACAAGCCCAAAACCGGCCCCTTAGGAACCTATTTGGTCCTGTTTTGGTACTAAAATGGCCAAGAGAGTGTGCGGGGCACGTGCAGCCCCCTCACCCTCCCGCTATGCGGGCCCTCCCTCTCCCGCAAGGGGGAGAGGGGACACGGGGCGCATCTTCTCCCCTCTCCCCTTGCGGGAGAGGGAGGGCCCCGTTGCGCAGCAACGCGAGGGTGAGGGGGCTGTTAGCCGGGAAGCGGGATTCCCGCGCGCCCGGGGCCGATCTCAGTTTTCCGAAGGGCCGTTGAGAATCGTCCGCGTGTCGGCATAGCGACCGCCCCGGCGGTAGGCTTCGAGATAGGTGGGCAGGACGAGCTCCACCGCCGTGGGCGTGATGCCGAGATCGCCGAGGCCGGACGCGCCCGGCGCCACGACAGTGTCGCGCTCGAGCAGCTTGACCTGATCGCGGGTCAGGATCGGCCCCGGCAGCCGCTCGAGGAAAAACGCCTCGAGGCGGGCGAGCGCGAAGGGAATGTTGATGAGGACCCGCCGCCGCCGGATCTCGCGCAGCATCAGCTCCATCAATTCCTTGAAGGTATAGATGCGCGGCCCGCCGAGCTGGTAGATGCGGCCGGGCGCCTCGTGCCGATCGAGCGCCGCCACCGCCGCATCGGCGACATCGCCGACATAAACCGGCTGGAAGCGGGTCATGCCGCCGCCGATGAGCGGCAGCGCCGGCAAATAGAGGGCGAGCGCGGCGAAGCGGTTGAAGAAACTATCTTCCGGCCCGAACACGATCGAGGGCCGCAGGATCGTGGCGCCCGGAAAACCGGCGCGCACGGCGGCCTCGCCCTCCGCCTTGGAGCGGGCATAGGCCGCAGGCGAATGGATGTCGGCGCCGAGCGCCGAGATGTGGACGAAGCGCTTGACGCCCGCCGCCTGGGCCAGCCGCGCCAGCCGCGCCGGGCCCTGGATGTGGACGGCTTCGAAGGTCTGGCGGCCGCGCTCGTAGAGAATGCCGACGCTGCAAATCACGGCGTCGGCACCGGCAACCGCCGCCACCAGCCGCGGCTCGTCACCGATGCCGGCATCGATGAGCGCGATCTGGCCGACATCGCCCAGCGGGCGCAGGAACCCGGCATCGCTGGCGTGGCGGCTCACCACCGCCACGACCGTCCCCTTGGCCGCCAGCCGCTGGACGATGTAGCGGCCGATGAAACCCGAGCCGCCGAGGACGGTAGCGCGCCCTAACCGCATGATCCGTCTTCTCCCGCAGATCCGATGGCGCCGCGTCGCAAGCCCGTCATTGCGAGCGCAGCGAAGCAATCTCCCGCCGGCTGCGGCGCGCCAGCCGCGGGAGATTGCCGCGGCGCCCTGCGGGCGCCTCGCAATGACGGGTCCCCTTTATACAACACGGTCCGGCACTGGCGGCAAGACGCGGTTTTCTCCGCGCCCGCCGGTGAAAAGATTGACATCCCGGCCCCCCTTCCCTAAGCAAAGGCCGGCTTGCCCAGGTGGCGGAATTGGTAGACGCGCAGGTTTCAGGTACCTGTGGCCGAAAGGTCGTGGAAGTTCGAGTCTTCTCCTGGGCACCAGATCGTTCCGAGCGTCGCGGCCGGACGGCGTCAGCGGGTGATGGCCCCCAGGTAAGCCCCCCAGGTAAGCATTGAGCATCCACCTTCATCGCGGTGATCTGCCCGCCGACCTCGATCTCGGCGCCAACGTCGCCATCGACACCGAGACCATGGGGCTCGACCCGCACCGCGACCGGCTGTGCCTGGTGCAGCTCTCCGCCGGCGACGGCGTCTCGCATCTCGTGCAGTTCGCGGCCGGATCCTTCGACGCGCCGCGCCTCAAGGCGCTGCTGGCCGACCCCGGCATCTTGAAGATCTTTCATTTCGCGCGCTTCGACGTCGCCGTGCTGCAGCACTACCTCGGCGTGGTGCCGCGGCCCATCTACTGCACCAAGATCGCGTCGCGGCTGGTGCGCACCTTCACCGACCGTCATGGGCTCAAGGATCTGTGCCGCGATCTGCTCGGCATCGAGCTCTCGAAGCAGCAGCAATCCTCGGATTGGGGCGCCGCCGAGCTCACCGACGAGCAGCTGCGCTACGCCGCGTCGGACGTGCTCCACCTCCATGCGCTCAAGGCGAAGCTCGACGCCATGCTGGCGCGCGAGGGGCGCCAAATGCTCGCCGAGGCCTGCTTCGATTTCCTGCCGACCCGGGCGCTGCTCGATCTCGGTGGCTGGGGCGTCGAGGACATCTTCGCGCACTGACGCGCCGGTATCCGCCGCTTCATTGACTTTTAGGGATGCTTCGGCATATTTGGCCGCATGATCATGCGGCGATGCCGCGTTCCGCAGCCGCCGCGGCGTTCGCCGCCGTCGGTGAGCCGATGCCGCCGGAGGATCGCGACTGGCCTTTGACCCGCTCATCATAACTGGCGCTCCGGACATCGAGGCCGCGCGCCGCGTGCTGCGGACCGAGATCGCCGGCCTCGAGGCGCTCGTCGCCGATCTCGACGGCAGCTTCAGCGCCGCGGTCGACCGCTTGTCGCAGGTGCGCGGCCGCGTCACGGTCACCGGCATGGGCAAGAGCGCTCATATCGCGCGCAAGATCGCCGCCACCTTCTCGTCGACCGGCACGCCCGCGCAGTTCGTCCATCCCGCCGAGGCGAGCCATGGCGATCTCGGCATGATTGCCGATGGCGACGCCGTGCTGGCGCTGTCGAATTCCGGCGACACCGCCGAGCTCGCCGATATCGTCGCCTACACGCGGCGCTTCCGCATTCCGCTGCTCGCCATGACCCGCCGCGACGGCAGCACCCTGGCCAAAGCCGCCGACGTCACGCTGCTGCTGCCGGCCACGGCCGAGGCCTGCCCGATGGGGCTGGCGCCCACCACCTCGACAACGATGATGCTCGCGCTGGGCGATGCGCTGGCGGTGGCGCTGCTCGAGCGCAAGGGCTTTTCGGCCGCCGATTTCCAGGTGTTTCATCCCGGCGGCCAGCTCGGCCAGAAGCTGCTGCGCGTCGCCGACATCATGCATGACGGCGACGCCATCCCGCTCGTCCACCGCAACACGGCCATGGCCGAGGCCATCCTGGTGATGACCACGAAGAGCTTCGGCTGCGTCGGCGTCACCGACGATTCGGGCAAGCTCATCGGCATCGTCACCGATGGCGATTTGCGCCGCCATATGGGCGACGACCTGCTGCGCTTGCCGGTCGACAAGGTGATGAGCGGGCGCCCCAAGACGATCCGACCGCAGGCGCTTGCCGCCGAGGCGCTGGGCCAGATGAACGCGGCGGCGATCACCAGCCTGTTTGCCGTCGACGAGAAGTGCCGGCCGCTCGGCATCCTGCATATCCATGACTGCCTGCGCGCGGGCATCGCGTGACGATGCCGCCGGATACCGTCGCTTCCGCCTCGGCCGGCAACGAGGCTCGCCCGCGGCCGCGGGCGCGCCTCAGCCCCGGCTACAGCCGTTTCGTCAGCCTGGCGAAGCGCATTTTGCCGGCAATTGCGCTCGTGCTGCTGCTTCTCGTCGCGGCCTGGCCACGGATACAGGACGCGCTCGAGCACGTCCATTTTGCGCCGCCGCAGCTCGACTTACGCGAGGCGCAGGATGTGCGCATGGTGCAGGCGCGGTACAGCGGCGTCGACCGGCAGCACCGGCCCTTCACCATCACCGCCAATGTGGCGCGGCAGAACCCCAGCGCCAACGACATTGTCGCGCTCGAGCAGCCCAAGGGCGACCTGACCACGACCAGCGGCACTGCCATCGAGATCACCGCGCGCACCGGCCTCTACCAGCCCCAGGCGCAGCTGCTCGACCTCTTCGGCGACGTCCGTCTGCTGCAGGACAAGGGCAACGAATTCCGCACCGGCAGCGCGCATGTCGACATGGCCAACGGTACGGCGGAAGGGCGCGAGCCGATCGAGGGAGAGGGCCCCTTCGGCCATGCCAGCGGACAAGGCTTCCGCATCCTCGACCATGGCGACGTGATCATCTTCACCGGGCGGTCGCATCTCGAGCTCGTGCCGCACGAGAAGAAGCCGCCGCAGTGAGGATCTTCGGCCGCGGCGCCGCCCTGCTCATCCTGGCCGCCGGGCTCGTCCCCGCTCCCGTGCCGGCGCGAGCGCAGAATTTCGGGCTCGGCCTCACCACCCAGGACAGCAACAAGCCGATCAACATCGAGGCCGACCAGGGCATCGAGTGGCAGCAGAACAACCGCGTCTATATCGCCCGCGGCCACGCCAAGGCGACACGCGGCCAGGCGACGGTCTTCGGCGACACCTTGATGGCGTATTACCGGCCGGTGGTCCATCCCAGCGCGGGCACCAGCGATGCGGCCCCGGCGCACACGGCGCCCGCCGGCTCCAGCGACCCCATCGGCGGCAATTCCACCGAGATCTATCGCCTCGAGGCGATCGGGAATGTGCGCATCGCCACCGAGACGCAGACCGTCTATGGCGATCATGCCGTCTATGACGTAGATCGGACATTGCTGGTGGTGACGGGCAAGAACCTCCGGCTCGAGACGCCGCGCGACACGCTGACGGCGCGCGACAGCCTCGAATGGTACGACGACAAGCAGCTCGCCGTGGCTCGCGGCGACGCGGTGGCGGTTCGCGAAGGGAAGCGCCTGCGCGGCGACGTGCTCACGGCGACAGTCACGCGGACGCCCAACGAGGCCTCGCATATCAACCGCGTCGACGCGCAGGGCAATGTGTTGGTGTCGTCGCAAGATCAGATCGCTCGCGGCGATGCCGGCGTGTATAATGTCGACACCGGAATCGCCACGATCACCGGGCGCGTGACGCTCACCCGGGCCGACAACGAGTTGAGGGGACAGTATGCGGTGGTTGATCTCAACAACAACGTCAGTCGCCTCTTGAGCGCGCCACCGAGCACCCAGCTCACCGAAGGAAAGCCCGCGCGGGTGCAGGGGTTGCTGGTGCCGCGGCAAAAGCCCGCCGCGCCCCCTGCCGCGCCCGCACAATGACGGCGGTGACGCCGGAGGCCGGAGAGCCGCTCCGCGGCGGGCCGCGGCTCGTCACCGACAATCGCGGCCTCGTCGCCGCCAATGTCGGCAAGAGCTTCCGCAAGCGCCCGGTGCTGCGCGACGTCAATGTCGGCGTGCAGCGCGGCGAAGCGGTGGGGCTGCTCGGTCCCAACGGCGCCGGCAAGACGACCTGCTTCTATATCATCACCGGCCTCATCGCGCCCGATGTCGGCACGATCAGCCTCGACGGCCAGGACATCACGGACTTGCCGATGTACCGCCGCGCCCGCCTCGGCATCGGCTACCTGCCGCAGGAGGCGTCGATCTTCCGCGGCCTCACCGTCGAGCAGAACATCCGCGCGGTGCTCGAAGTGGCCGAGCCGGAAGACGAGGTGCGCGAGGGGATCATCGACGAGCTGCTCGCGGAATTCTCCATCACCCACCTCCGCCGCGCGCCGGCGCTGGCCCTCTCCGGCGGCGAGCGGCGTCGCGTCGAGATCGCGCGCGCGCTCGCGACGCAGCCGCATTTCATCCTGCTCGACGAGCCGCTCGCCGGCATCGACCCGATCGCGGTGGGCGACATCCGCGATCTCGTCGCCCACCTCAAGGATCGCGGCATCGGCGTGCTGATCACCGACCACAATGTGCGCGAGACCCTCGATATCGTCGATCGCGCCTACATCCTTCACGAGGGCCGCGTGCTCATGGAGGGCACGCCGCCGGAGATCGTCTCCGACGTCGATGTGCGCCGCGTCTATCTCGGCGAGAAGTTCAGCCTCTAACCCGCCCGGCGCGCCGCCGCGTAAATCGCAAATAATCGTTGAAATGCAGCGGGTTCTCGAAGCCGCGTGGGCCAGTTTTACGGTCCATCAACGACTTGGCCCGATATTTGCTTGATGACCGGCTTCGGGCTATAAGCGTCGACATGGCGCTCACGCAAAGGCTCGACCTCAGGCAGACCCAGGCGCTCGTCATGACGCCGCAGCTGCAGCAAGCGATCAAGCTGCTGCAGCTCTCCAATTTGGAGCTGTCCGCCTTCATCGAGACCGAGCTCGAGCAGAACCCGCTCCTCGAGCGCGACGATACGCCCGCGGACGGCGCGTCGGAGACGCCCGCGAGCGAAGACCCGGCCGCGTCGGCAACGGACGAGGAGGATGTCGACCGCTGGCGCGAGACCGCCGGCGCGGAGGGCGAGGGCAACCTCGACCTCGCCGGCGATCCGGCGGCGTGGCGCAAGCCTGCGGCGGCCGCGCCCGGCGGCGGCGACTTGCCCGGCCTCGACCAGACGCTGAGCCGACCGCTCACCTTGCGCGAGCATCTCCTGGCGCAGCTGTCGGTCGACATCGCCGAGCCGGTCGAGCGCATCATCGGCACGCATCTCATCGACATGACCGACGACGCGGGATACCTGCAGGGCTATCTTGCCGATGTCGCCGGCCGCCTCGACTGCGACGTGGCGCGCGTCGAGGCGACGCTTGCCAAGCTGCAGCGCTTCGATCCGCCCGGCGTGTTCGCGCGCGATCTCGCCGAGTGCCTGACCCTGCAGCTCAAGGACCGCGACCGCTGCGATCCGGCGATGCAGGCGCTGCTCGCCAACCTGCCGCTGCTCGCCGGGCGCGACGCGCCAGCGTTGATGCACCTATGCGGCGTCGATGCCGAGGACCTCGCCGAGATGGTAGCCGAGCTGCGGGCGCTCAATCCCAAGCCGGGGCTCGCCTTCGATACCACCAGCGTTCAGGCCGTCGTGCCCGATGTGCTGGTACGGCCGCAGGGTGCAGGCTGGGCGGTCGAGCTCAACAACGACACGCTGCCGCGCGTGCTCGTCAACAACCGCTACTATGCCGAAGTCAGCAGCGCGGCGCGCAGCAAGGCGGAGCGTGACTATCTCGTCGACCGCTACCAGCAGGCCAACTGGCTTGCCAAGGCACTCCACCAGCGCGCCACGACCATCCTCAAGGTGGCCACCGAAATCGTGCGGCAGCAGGAGGGGTTCTTCCGCCACGGCGTCCGCCACCTGCGGCCGCTGGTGCTGCGCGACATCGCCGCGGCGATCGGCATGCATGAGAGCACGGTGAGCCGCGTCACCTCGGGCAAGTACATGGCGAGCCCGCGCGGCATCTACGAGCTCAAATACTTCTTCACCGCGGCGATCGCCGCCGCCGGCGGCGGCGCGGCGCTGTCGGCCGAGGCGGTACGCTTCCGCATCAAGGCGCTGATCGAGGCCGAGGCCGACGAGGTGCTGTCGGATGACCGCATCGTCGAGATCTTGCTCGCCGAGGGCATCGATATCGCGCGCCGGACGGTGGCCAAATACCGTGAGGCCCTGCGCATTCCCTCTTCGGTGCAGCGCCGGCGCGACCGCGCCCTGCCGTTGTGACAAGAGCGCACCGGCCGGGGTGGCCCCTTGACTTCCGGGGACCGCGCGGTTCATAAGGGACCCTGCTCGGAGGGAGGTTCCCGGTGCTGTCCATCAGCCGAATCCGCGCCGTGCCGACCCGATAGCGCCTATGCAGGTTTTGGTCACGGGTAAGCAGATCGATATCGGGGATTCCCTTCGCGGGCATGTCGCGGCGACGACCACAGCCATCGTCGAGCGGTATTTCGACAGAGCCATCGAAGCCCATGTCGTGTTCTGCCGCGAGCGGCATCTGATCCTGTCGGACATATCGGTGCATGCAGGGCGCGGGCTGCTGGTGCAGTGCCACGGCGAATCGAGCGACGCCTATATCGCCTTCGACGGCGCGGTCGAGCGGCTGGACAAACAGCTGCGGCGCTACAAGCGGCGTCTGCGCAATCATCACAAGCCGGCCAAGGATGCCAGCGACGCGCAGGCCGCCATCGACTATGTGCTGGCGCCCGTCGCGGACGAGGAGGCCAAGCCTCCGGCCGGCGACGATGACCAGCCGCTGGTCATCGCCGAGATGCGCACGAGCATCCCGCAGCTCAGCGTCAGCGAGGCGGTCATGCGCCTCGATCTCGCCGACCTACCGGCGTTAATGTTCCGTAACAGTGCTCATGGCAATCTCAACCTGGTCTATCGTCGGCGCGACGGCAATGTCGGCTGGGTCGACCCCGATCTCTCCGCGCAGACCCGACGCGCCGCCAACAAGGGTTCCTGATGGAAATCGCCGATCTGGTGACGCCGGCGAGCGTCATCGCCAATTTGCGGGCGGCCAATAAGCGCCAGGCGCTGCAAGAGCTTGCGAAGCGCGCCGCCGCGCTGACCGGGCGCCACGAGCGGGCCATCTTCGAGGTCCTGCTGGAGCGCGAGCGCCTCAATACGACCGGCATCGGCAACGGCACGGCGCTGCCGCACGGCCGGCTGCCTGAGTTGCCGCGCCTCTATGGCCTGTTCGCCCGGCTCGAGAAGCCGATCGACTTCGAGGCCATCGACAACCAGCCGGTCGACCTCATCTTCATGCTTCTGACCCCGGCCAGCGCCGGCGCCGATCATCTGAAGGCGCTCGCGCGCATCTCGCGGCTGCTGCGGGACAAGGCGGTTTGCGACAAGCTGCGCGGCACCGACCGGAGCGACGCCCTTTACGCGCTTCTCAGCGACCGCGCCGCCAGCCATGCCGCCTAGCAAATCGCGAGTCTAGATCTAGTGCCGGGCCCCGAGTCGGGCCCGGGACGTTCCGCGAATGCACCCAAGATGATGTGTCGGAAGGGCTCGCGCGAGGGTCCTTCGCGATGAGACACCAAGATGTTGTGGCGCCTGCCGAGTCGTCCGAGGGACGTTCCGCGAACGGGAACAAGCCGTTGGGGCGGACAAGGACCTCTGGCGTCGACCCGGCGTGAAAATGAGAGGGGCGGATCCTGACGATCCGCCCCTCGGCAAAACGGCGCCCAAAACCCACTCAATGCACGCTCAGCGGCTCCAGGTCATGCTGACGCACGGTGGCGAAAGCGACGTCGCGGTCGGGCAGGACGGCCACCTGCGTGCCGTCGGCCGCGTGGATGGCAAAGCCGGCCTCGTCATTGACGGTGACGCGCCGCACATAAGCCACGTCCTGCATGCCCAGGAGCGCGAGTTCCTGGGCCGAGATCTGCCGCAGCTTCTGGTCGATCTGGTTCATGGTCGTTCCTTTCACCGGCACCGCCGCGTCGCGCCGCCCGCCGCAGCCGGCCGTGCCGCCTCATTCTCTGGTTAATTCGACAACGTTCCCGAGCGGGCTATTTATCCGCCCCGTGCTCGATGGTCTGGCGGCTCGGCTTTGCCGCTGCCTTGATCTCGACGCTGCGCACTTTGCCCTCGACGACGCGGCGCACGAGTTCGATGTTCAGCAACCCATTGTCGAGCGAGGCGCTCGCCACCTCGATGCCGTCGGCCAGCACGAAGGAGCGCTGGAACTGCCGCGCGGCGATGCCGCGATGGAGATAGACGCGATCCTTGTCGTCGGTCTGCTTACCGCGCACGACGAGCTGATTGTCCTCGATCTGGACGTTGAGATCGTCCATCGCGAAGCCGGCAACGGCGAGCGTGATGCGCAACGAATTCTCGCCGGTCTGCTCGACATTGTAGGGCGGATAGCCGTCGCTCGCCGCCTTGCTGACGCGATCGAGGGCGCGCTCGAATTGATCGAAACCGAGAAGAAGCGGCGAGTTGAAGAGGGAGAGACGTGACATCGGACCTCCTCCGGCGAGCGAGTCCAACCTTAGGGCCCGGCCATCCGGCGCCCGTCGGCGTGCGGCGATCCTGATACGGGACCGCCGAGAGCTATGTAAGCACCCGCCGCCGCACCATCAAGAGTTTGCGGGTCCGCAGCCGAGGAGCCCGCTCGGCGCCGCGGCAACCTGACCAGGAAGGTCATTGCGAGGCGCCGCAGGGCGCCGCGGCAATCTCCCGCCGACAGGGGGCGCGATGCTTGATGGAGATTGCTTCGCTACGCTCGCAATGACGGGTTCTGGCCGAACGGCAAGCAGGTTAACCGGAGGACAACGCGGAAAGCCGGGCTTTGGACATGCGAAGGGCCCGGCCATCGCTGGCCGAGCCCCCTTCGGTGAAATGGTGGAGCCAGGCGGGTTCGAACCGCCGACCTCCGCAATGCCATTGCGGCGCTCTCCCAACTGAGCTATGACCCCAGAAGGTCGCCGGACCACCTGCAGTTGACGCCAAGGCAAGTCCTGCGGAAACGGGAAGTTAGCGATCAAAGCGCCGCCGAGGCAAGCGGAAAAATCCGGCGGCCGGCGCGGCGCCGGCTCAACGCTCTTCTTCGTCCTCGACGTTCTCGATCACCTCGGCCATGTCGTCCTCGTCCTCGCCGAGTTCCGAGGCGTCTTCGATGACTTCCTCTTCTTCCTCTTCCTGATCCTCGCCGCCCTCGGCCGGCACGGCCTCGCCGGCCTCTTCGCCCTCGACTTCCTCGGTAGCGACGTCGGCCTCGATCTCCTCGTCGGCCATCGGCTCGATCGGCTCTTCCGGCACGGGCGCCGGACGCGCGCGGCGCGACTTCACGACCGTCTCGGGATCATAGGCCGCGCCACATTTCGGGCACATGACGGGATCTTTATGCATGTCGTAGTAGCGCGCCCCGCAACTTGGGCACACGCGCTTCATTCCCCATTCCGGCTTCGCCACGGTAACCTCCGTTCCCCAGCTCGATCGGTACCCTCAGCCGTGAGGCGGCCAATTGCCATGATCGCGCCCCACTGTCAAAAGCTAAATCATCAAGCGCCGGCTAAGCGGCTCCAGCCCATTTGTGCCGCGCCCGCGTTGTGGTAGAGACAGCCACCTTTGGAGCGACGCGCAGCCGTGACGCCACTCACCTCGGGAACCGCCGGAGCGCTCAACGGCCGCGTGCGCGTGCCGGGCGACAAGTCGATGTCGCACCGTGCCTTGATCCTCGGCTCGCTCGCCATCGGCCGCTCGCATGTCCGCGGCCTGCTCGAAGGCGACGACGTGCTGCGCACCGCCGCGGCGATGAGCGCGCTCGGCGCGACGCTCGCGCGCGGCGCCGACGGCGCATGGAGCATCGACGGCGTCGGCATCGGCGGCCTCGCCGAGCCCGAGGAGATGCTCGACCTCGGCAATTCCGGCACCGGCGCGCGGCTTCTCATGGGCCTCGTCGCGGCGCATGACATCACCGCCTTCTTCACCGGCGACGCCTCGCTGCGGCGGCGGCCGATGGCGCGCGTCGCCGAGCCGCTGTCGCGCATGGGCGCGCGCATCGTCGCGCGCGAGGGCGGGCGCCTGCCGCTGGCGGTGATCGGCGCCGCCGCGCCATTGCCCATCGAATATCGTCTCCCCGTGCCGTCGGCGCAGGTCAAATCGGCCGTGCTGCTGGCCGGGCTCGGCGCGCCCGGCGCGACCACGGTGATCGAGCCGCTGGCGACGCGCGACCACAGCGAGCGCATGCTGCGCCATTTCGGCGCCGCGGTGACGGTAGCGGCCGAGGCGGGCGAGGCTCGGCGCATCACGCTGCAAGGCCAGCCCGAGCTGCGCGCCGCCGATCTCACCGTGCCCGGAGACCTTTCCTCTGCTGCCTTTCCGACGATTGCGGCGCTGCTCATGCCGGGGTCGCAAGTGGTGATCGAGAGCGTCGGCGTCAACCCGCTGCGCACCGGGCTCTTCGACACGCTGCGCGAGATGGGCGCGGATCTCGCTTTCATCAATGAGCGCGTCGAGGCCGGCGAGCCGATCGCCGACATCGCCGTGCGCGCGACGCGGCTGAGCGGCGTCGAGGTCCCCGCCGAGCGCGCACCGCGCATGATCGACGAATATCCGATCCTCGCCGTGGCCGCTGCCTTTGCGCGCGGCCGCACGGTGATGCATGGCCTCGCCGAGTTGCGCGTCAAGGAGAGCGACCGGCTCGGCGCCATTGCGCAAGGGCTGGCGGCTTGCGGGGTCAAGCTCGCCGTGAGCGGCGACACGCTCGCCATCGAGGGCGCGGACGCGCCGCCCGCCGGAGGCGCCGCTATCGCGACGCGGCTCGACCACCGCATCGCCATGGCCTTCCTGGTGCTGGGCATGGCCGCGCGCCAACCCACAAGGATCGACGACAGCGAGACGATCGGCACGAGCTTTCCCGGCTTCGTCGCGCTGATGAACGGGCTCGGCGCGAAGATTGCGCCGGTAGCGCCATGATTATCGCCATCGACGGGCCGGCCGCTTCCGGCAAAGGCACGCTCGCCCGCCGCCTGGCTGATCATTTCAAGCTGGCGCATCTCGACACCGGCAAGCTCTACCGCGCCGCGGCCCTCCACGCGATCGCCAGCGGCGGCGACCCGGCCGACCCCGCTGTGGCCGGGGCGGCGGCCGAGCGCGTGTGCGCCGCTGACCTCGATGACCCCCGTCTGCGCGAGGAGGCGGTGGCACGCGCCTCCTCGGTGGTGGCGGCGATCCCCGCCGTACGCCAGGCCCTGCTCGCCTTCCAGCGCGATTTCGCCCGGCGACCGCCCGGGGCGGCCGGCGCCGTGCTGGATGGGCGCGATATCGGCACGGTGGTCTGCCCCAATGCCGAGGCCAAGCTCTTCATCACGGCCAGCTTGGAGGCCCGGGCCCGCCGCCGCTTCAAGGAGTTGCAGGAAAGCGGCAGCAACGCTATATACGAGCGTGTCCTGCAGGACATGAAGGATCGTGACGCGCGCGACAGTCAGCGTCGGGCGGCGCCGTTGGTGCCGGCCGACGATGCCTTCGTCCTCGACACGACCGCGCTCGATGCCGACGCCGCGCTCGCCGCGGCGCTTGACTTCATCGGCCGGAAGCTCGCTGGCAAGCCGCCCCGCAGGGGGTGATCTCAGCGCCTTTCTCGACGCCCGCAGGACCACGGGTTCACACCGCCGCACCCGCGTTTGTCGGCGGCCTGCCGCGTTCCGCTTTCCCCGGTGGCGCGACGGCTGATCAAGGGGACAAGTTGGAGAACGGATGGCCGTCGCTACCCAAACCAAATCCGCGGCAGGCAAGGAGAGCTTCGCCGCATTGCTCGACCAATCGCTCGGCACCGCCTCGGGGCTCGAGGGCACCGTCATCAAGGGCGTGGTGCTCGCGGTCGAGAACGATCAGGTGCTCATCGATGTCGGGCTCAAATCCGAGGGTCGCGTCGCACTCAAGGAATTCGCCGCCCCGGGCCGGCCGGCCGAGATCAAGGCCGGCGACACCGTCGAGGTCTATCTCGAGCGGATGGAAGACAAGAACGGCGAGGCCCAGCTGTCGCGCGAGAAGGCGCGGCGCGAGGAGGCCTGGACGCAGCTCGAGAAGAGCTTCCAGGCGAATGACCGCGTCACCGGCGTGATCTTTGGCCGCGTCAAGGGCGGCTTCACCGTCGATCTGAACGGCGCCGTCGCCTTCCTGCCGGGCAGCCAAGTCGACATCCGTCCGGTGCGCGACATCACCCCGCTGCTGGGCTCGCCGCAGCCCTTCCAGATCCTGAAAATGGATCGCTCGCGCGGCAACATCGTCGTCTCCCGCCGTGCCGTGCTCGAGGAGAGCCGTGCCGAGGCGCGCTCCGAGTTGGTGGCGAGCCTCAAGGAGGGTCAGATCCTCCAGGGCATCGTCAAGAACATTACCGATTACGGCGCCTTCGTCGATCTCGGCGGCGTCGACGGGCTGCTCCACGTCACCGACATCGCCTGGCGGCGCATCAACCATCCCTCCGAGGCGCTGCATATCGGCCAGACCGTCAAGGTGCAGGTCATCCGCTTCAACCCGGAGACGCAGCGCATCTCGCTCGGCATGAAGCAGCTCGAGGCCGATCCGTGGGAAGGCGTCGAGCTCAAATACCCGTCGGGCGCCCGCTACAAGGGCCGCGTCACCAACATCACGGATTACGGCGCCTTCGTCGAGCTGGAGCCCGGTGTCGAAGGCCTCGTCCACGTCTCCGAGATGAGCTGGACCAAGAAGAACGTGCATCCCGGCAAGATCGTCTCCACCTCGCAGGAAGTGGAAGTGATGGTGCTTGATGTCGATCCGCAGAAGCGGCGCATCAGCCTCGGCCTCAAGCAGACCATGGCGAACCCGTGGGAGGCTTTCGTCGCGAAGTACCCGGTGAACACCGAGCTGGAGGGCGAGGTCAAGAACATCACCGAGTTCGGCTTGTTCGTCGGCCTGCCCGGCGACATCGACGGCATGGTGCATCTCTCCGATCTCGACTGGAACCGGCCCGGGGAAGAAGCCATCAACGACTACAAGAAGGGCGACACGGTCAAGGTGCGCGTGCTCGACGTCGATGTCGAGAAGGAGCGCATCAGCCTCGGCATCAAGCAGCTGGCGACCGATCCGTTCGAATCGACGCTGGCCGGCGTCAAGAAAGGCGACGTCGTCACCTGCACGGTCACCGCCGTCAGCGACGGCGGCATCGAAGTGGTGCTGGGTGACGGGCTGCCCGGCTTCATCCGCAAGGCCGAGCTGTCGCGCGACCGCGCCGAGCAGCGCCCGGATCGCTTTGCCGTGGGCGAGAAGGTGGACGCCAAGATCACCGCGCTCGACCGCGCCACCCGCAAGGTCAGCTTGTCGATCAAGGCGCGCGAGTTCGAGGAGGAGAAGAAGGCCATGGCCGAGTACGGCTCCTCGGATTCCGGGGCGAGCCTGGGCGACATCCTCGGCGCGGCCTTGGGCCGCCGCACCGGGCCGGAAAAGGAAGAGGATTAGCATTCCTGCGTATGCCGGCGGGGGGACGGGTGGCCGCAGCGCCGCCCGTTTTCTTTGCCGGGTATTCGTTTGCACCTTTCGCCATGTCATTTCTTGACGCTGGCTCAAGGGTTTGGCAGGCTTCGTGTTCCGCTGCCAAGCCCCGACGAGAGCATGGTCATGACCAAGTCCGAGCTCATCCAGCGCCTGGCCGACCGCAACCCGCATCTCTATCAGCGCGACGTCGAGCGTATCGTGACCGCCATTTTCGACGAGATCGCCGCGGCGCTGTCGCGCGGCGACCGCGTCGAGCTGCGCGGCTTCGGCGCCTTTTCGGTGAAGCGGCGCGACGCGCGTCTCGGGCGCAACCCGCGCACCGGCGACAGCGTGCAGGTCGAGGAGAAGCACATTCCCTTCTTCAAGACCGGCAAGCAGCTGCGCGAGCGGCTCAATGACGGGATGTGACCGCGGCCTTGCGAGGTGGCGGCGTCTTTTGATCTGGTGATCTCGTGAAGCTCGTCCACTGGCTGGTGACCCTACCGCTGGCGATCATTCTCGTCATCTTCGCGGTGTCGAACCGCGAGGGCGTCATCGTCACCCTCTGGCCGCTCCCGGTGACCCTGGAGGCGCCGCTCTATCTCGTCGTGCTGCTGGCGCTGTTCGCCGGCTTCCTGGTCGGCGAGCTGGTGGCGTGGATCAACGGCCGGCGCTGGCGGCGCGAGGCGCGCCGCCGCGCGCGGCGCATCGAGGCGCTGGAGCGCGAGCTCGACGCCACACAGGCGAAGCTGCCGAAGAGGGAGGCCACACGCGTTCCCGTTGCCGTCGGCGCGCGCGATTGACTTGGAGTGCGGCGCCGGGATACTGCCGGCGCCATGCGCAGTCTCGGTTATTCGGAGGTCGTTGCCGCCCTCGACTTCCCTTCGCTCATCGAAGCCTTGCGGCAGATGTTCCGCGCGGGCGGCGAGACACCGGCGCGGCACCGTCACAGCATACCGGTACCCGGCGGCGGCGACGCGTCGCTGCTGCTGATGCCAGCCTGGCAAGCCGGGCGCCACATCGGCGTCAAGGTGCTGACCATCTTCCCCGACAATGCCGCCTTGCAGAAGCCCTCGCTGACGGGCGCGTATTTGCTGTTCGATGGCAAGACCGGCGAGCCGCTCGTGCAGATGGATGCACCGGCGCTCACGGCCCGGCGCACCGCCGCGGCCTCGGCGCTTGCCGCGAGCTACCTGGCGCGCCCCGAATGCGAACGCCTGCTCATGGTCGGCACCGGCGCGCTGGCGCCGCACCTCATCGAGGCGCATGCGAGCGTGCGGCCTATCGTCAACGTGCTGGTGTGGGGCCGCGACCACGACAAGGCGCAGCGCCTCGCCTATCGCCTCACACGGCACGACCGCAGGGTCGCCGCCACCACGAATCTCGCCGACGCCGTGCGCGGCGCGCATATCGTGTGCTGCGCCACGCCCAGCACGGTGCCGCTCATCCAGGGGCACTGGCTGCCGCTCGGCGTGCATGTCGATCTCGTCGGCGGCTTCCGGCCGGACATGCGCGAAGCGGATGATGATTGCATCCGCCGCGCGCGCGTCTTCGTCGATACTCGCGCCGGCGCGCTCGAGGAGGCCGGCGACATCGTCCAGCCGCTCAAATCGGGCGTGCTGCGCGAGGACGACATCGCCGGCGATCTATTCGATCTGGCGCGCGGCAGCCGCGCCGGGCGGCGCTATCACGACCAGATCACGCTGTTCAAATCGGTCGGCACGGCGATCGAGGATCTCGCGGCGGCACGGCTGGCGCTCGACAATGTCACGCATTCCAGCGCGCATTCGACGCTATGAGACATCGAGCATGAACCGCAACCCCATCCTCTGCGCCATCGACACGCCAGACCCGGGTCGCGCCCGCGCGCTGACCGCGGCGGTGAGCAACGCCGTCGGCGGCATCAAGCTCGGCCTCGAATTCTTCGTCGCCAACGGCCCGGCCGCTCTGCGTCAGATGGCCGGCGCGACGCCGCTGTTCCTCGACCTCAAGCTGCACGACATCCCCAACACCGTGGCGGGAGCGGTGCGCTCCGCGGCGGCGCTGGAGCCGCTGCTACTCACCGTCCACTGCGCCGGCGGCGCCGCGATGATGCGCGCGGCCGCGGCGGCGGCAAGCGAGGCGAGGCAAGGCCGCCAACGCATGAAGCTGATCGGCGTCACCGTGCTGACCAGCCTCGACGACAGCGATCTGGCCGCGACCGGGCAGCGCGGCACGACAAGCGAACAGGCACAGCGCCTCGCGCTCCTCGCGCGCGACAGCGGCCTCGACGGCGTCGTCTGCTCGCCGCACGAGGTCGCCGCGTTGCGCGCCGCATGCGGGCCCTCGTTCCTGCTGGTGGTGCCGGGCATTCGCCCGAGCGGCGCCGCGGCGGCGGATCAGAAGCGCGTCATGGGTCCGCGGGCCGCACTCGACGCCGGCGCCGACTATCTCGTGATCGGCCGGCCCATCACCGAAGCCGCCGACCCGGCCGCCGCGGCGCGCGGCATCGCCGCCGAGTTGCGATGAGCGTCGCGGTCAAGATCTGTGGCCTTTCCACCGCCGAGGGTGTCGCCGCCGCGGCGCGCCACGGCGCGCGCTTCGTCGGATTCGTCTTCTATCCGCCGAGCCCGCGCAACGTGGCGCCGGCGCTGGCGGGCGCGCTCAGCGCGCTGACGCCCAGCGGCGTCACCAAGGTCGGCCTGTTCGTCGATGCCGACGACGACACGGTCGCGGCGGCGCTGGCCGGCGCGCCGCTCGACCTGCTGCAATTCCACGGCGATGAAAGCCCGGAGCGCGTCGCCGCGGTGAAGCGCCGCTTCGGCAAGCCGGTGATGAAGGCGATCGCGGTGGCGGCGGCAGCCGACCTGGCCGCGGCGCAGCGCTATTTCGGCGTCGCCGACCGGCTGCTGTTCGACGCCAAGCCGCCCAAGGACGCGGCACTGCCCGGCGGCAACGGATTGATTTTCGACTGGGAGCTGCTCGGCGCGCGGCGCTGGCCGCTGCCGTGGATGCTGTCAGGCGGGCTCACCGCCGACAACCTCGGCGAAGCGGTGCGCATCACGCATGCGAACGCGCTCGATGTGTCCTCCGGCGTCGAGCGCGAGCCGGGAATCAAGGATCCCGAGAAGATCGCCGCCTTTCTCGGCCGGGCGCGCGCGCTCTAGAAAGGGGCGGTCCCCCGCAAAAACCAGGGTTTGAGTGCCCGGCTATTTAGGGGTAAAAGACCGGCTCGTTTACAAGGTTTAGCAGCGCAGTTCCTGGATGGCCTCGCCCAACACCTATCGCAGCGGGCCCGACGAGCGCGGACAATTCGGGCTCTTTGGCGGCCGCTACGTCGCCGAGACGTTGATGCCGCTGATCCTCGAGCTCGAGCGCGCCTATGCCGCGGCGCGGCGCGACCCCACCTTCGCCGCCGAGCTCGGCTATTACCTCGAACACTACGTCGGCCGGCCGAGCCCGCTGTTCCTGGCCGAACGCCTGACGCGGCATTTGGACGGCGCCAAGATCTACCTGAAGCGCGAGGACCTGAACCATACCGGCGCGCACAAGATCAACAACACCGTGGCGCAGATCCTGCTCGCGCGCCGCATGGGCAAGCGCCGCATCATCGCCGAGACCGGCGCCGGCCAGCACGGCGTGGCGACGGCCACCGTGTGCGCGCTCTTCAACCTGCCCTGCGTCGTCTATATGGGCGCGACCGACATCGAGCGGCAGAAGCCCAATGTCTTCCGCATGCGCCTGCTCGGCGCCGAGGTGCGCACCGTGCATTCCGGCACCGCGACGCTCAAGGACGCCATGAACGAGGCGCTGCGCGACTGGGTCGCGCATGTCGACGACACCTTCTACATCATCGGCACGGTGGCGGGTCCGCATCCCTACCCGGCGATGGTGCGCGACTTCCAATGCATCATCGGCGAGGAAGTGCGCACGCAGATGCAGGCGGCGGAAGGCCGCCTCCCCGACACGCTGGTCGCCTGCGTCGGCGGCGGCTCCAATGCCATGGGGCTGTTCCATCCCTTCCTCGACGATCCCGGTGTGCGCATGATCGGTGTCGAGGCGGCGGGGTACGGCATCGAGACCGGCAAGCATGCCGCCTCGCTGACCGGCGGCTCGCCCGGCGTGCTGCACGGCAACCGGACATATCTGCTGCAGACCGAGGACGGGCAGATCGTCGACGCGCATTCGATCTCTGCCGGCCTCGACTATCCCGGCATCGGGCCGGAGCATGCCTGGCTCTACGATGCCAAGCGCGTCGAATACGTGCCGGTCACCGACGACGCGGCGCTCGCCGCGTTCCAGCTCTGCACCAAGCTCGAAGGCATCATCCCCGCGCTCGAATCGGCGCATGCGCTGGCGCATGTCACCGAGCTCGCGCCGCGCCTGCCCAAGGACAATCTGCTGGTGGTCAATCTCTCCGGCCGCGGCGACAAGGACGTCAACACCGTCGCCAAGGCGCTCGGGGTCGAGTTGTGAGCAAAGCGGTCGGCGCCGGTCCACAAGGCCGCATTGCCCGCCGCTTCGGCGCCCTCGCCTCGGCGGAGCGTGCGGGGCTTGTCACCTACCTCACCTGCGGCGATCCCGACAGCGAGAGCTTCGCGCGGCTTCTCGCGGCGCTGCCCGAGGCCGGCGCCGATCTCATCGAGGTCGGCATGCCCTTCTCGGACCCGATGGCGGACGGGCCGGCCATCCAGGCCGCCGGGCTGCGCGCGCTCAAAGCCGGCATGACGCTGGCGCGGACACTGGTCATCATCCGTGATTTCCGCGCGCGCGACCAGGCGACGCCGATCGTGCTCATGGGCTACTACAACCCGATCTACCGCTATGGCGTCGATCGTTTCCTCGCCGACGCCAGGACGGCGGGTGTCGACGGGCTGATCATCGTCGACCTCCCGCCCGAGCATGACGACGAGCTCTGCCTGCCGGCGCTCGGAGCCGGGCTCGACTTCATCCGGCTGGCGACGCCGACCACCGACGACAAGCGCCTGCCCGCGGTGCTCGCCCACACCGCGGGCTTCATCTACTACGTCTCGATCGCCGGGATCACCGGGACCAAATCGGCCGATGCCGATGCGGTCGCGAGCGCCGTGGCGCGGCTGCGGCGGCATTCGCGGCTGCCCGTGGCGGTGGGCTTCGGCATCCGCACGCCGCAGCAGGCCGCCGCGGTGGCGCGCATCGCCGATGCCGCGGTGGTCGGCTCGGCGTTGGTCGAGCGCGTCGCGGCGCATCTCGACGGCGCCGGCAAAGCCATGCCCGGTCTGGTCGCCGCCGTGCTCGATGACGTCAAGGCGCTTGCCGCCGGCGTGCGCGGCGCGCGCCGGGCGGCCGCGCAAGCGGCGCAGGGCTGAGGCGCGATGAACTGGCTCACTAATTTCGTGCTGCCCAAGATCCGCGCCGTCGTCGCCAAGAAGGACGTTCCCGACAATCTCTGGCACAAATGCCCGAATTGCGGGCAGATGCTGTTCCACCGCGAGCTCGAGTCGAACCTCTTCGTCTGCGGCAGCTGCGGCCATCATCTGCGTCTCTCGCCGGAGCGGCGGCTGGCGCTGCTGTTCGACGAGGCGCGCTACCACCGCATCGAGCTGCCGAAGCCGATCGTCGATCCGCTGAAGTTCCGCGACCGCAAGCGCTACGCCGAGCGCCTCAAGGAGGCGCAGGCGAAGAACGGTGCGGCGCGCGACGCCCTGGTCGTAGCGCATGGCACGATCGGCGGCATCGCTGCCGTCGTCGCCGCCTTCGATTTCGATTTCATGGGCGGCTCGATGGGCGTCGCCGTCGGCGACGGGCTGCTCGCCGCGGCACGCCTCGCGGTGCTGCAGGAGGCGGCGCTCATCGTCGTGCCGGCGTCGGGCGGCGCCCGCATGCAGGAGGGCATTCTGTCGCTCATGCAGATGTCGCGCACCACGCTGGCCGTGGAGATGGTGAAGGAAGCCGGGCTGCCTTATCTGGTGCTGCTCAGCGATCCCACCACCGGCGGCGTCTCCGCCTCTTTCGCCATGCTCGGCGACGTCACCTTGGCCGAGCCGGGTGCCGTCATCGGCTTCGCCGGCGCGCGCGTCATCGAGGAGACCATCCGCGAGAAGCTGCCGGAAGGCTTTCAGCGCGCCGAGTATCTGCTCGAGCACGGCATGGTCGACATGGTGGTGCCGCGGCGCGAGTTGCGCGACACGATCGCCCGCGTCATAGACCTGCTGCGCCGCCGCGAGCCGCCGACGCACATCGTCACCCTGCCGGCGGCGCGCTCCGACCGAGCCTGACCTTGACCATCGACCGGATCCTGCAGCGGCTGCTGCGGCTCCATCCCAAGCTCATCGACCTGTCGCTCGATCGCGTGCGGCGGTTGCTCGCGGCGCTCGGCGATCCGCACGAGCATCTGCCGCCGGTTGTGCATGTCGCCGGCACCAACGGCAAGGGCTCGACCATCGCTTTCCTGCGCGCTGCGCTCGAGGCGGCCGGCTACCGCGTCAACGTCTTCACCAAGCCGCATCTGGTGCGTTTCAACGAGCGCATCCGCCTCGGCGGGCGGCTCATCGACGAGGCGATGCTCGCGGCCCTGCTCGAGGAATGCGAGCGCGCCAATGCCGGGCAGCCCATCACCTATTTCGAGATCACCACCGCTGCCGCCTTTCTCGCCTTCGCGCGCACGCCGGCCGACGTCGTTCTGCTGGAAACCGGGCTCGGCGGCCGTTTCGACGCCACCAATGTCGTCGCTGCGCCGGCGGTGGCGGCGATCACGCCGGTGTCGCTCGATCATCAGCACTTCCTCGGCGACACCGTCGCCGCCATCGCCGGCGAGAAGGCAGGCATCCTGAAGCCTGGCCGGCCTGCCGTGCTCGGCCCGCAACTGGCCGAGGGCGCCGCCGTGCTCCAGGCGCGCGCCGCCGCGCTCGGCGCGCCGCTGTTCCGGCATGGCCGCGAGTGGCATGTCGCGCAGGCCGCGACGGGCCTGCGCTATCGCGGCCGGCGCTGGCCGCTGCTCGACCTGCCGCCGCCCGGCTTGCTGGGCCCGCACCAATTCGACAACGCCGGCACCGCGCTCGCCTGCCTGGACTGCCTCAAGGGCTTTGCGCTCACCCCGGCGGCGCTGGCGCGCGGCATGACGGAGGTGGAATGGCCGGCGCGGCTGCAGCATCTGACGCGCGGCGCGCTCGCGGAACGCCTGCCGCCCGGCTGGGAGCTGTGGCTCGACGGCGGCCACAACGCCGCCGGCGGCGCGGCGCTCGGCGTAGTCGCCGCCGCCTGGTGCGACCGCCCGCTGCAGCTCGTCTTCGGCATGCTCAACACGCATGACGCGCGCGGCTTCCTGCGGCCGCTCGCGCCCCATGTCGTCGGTCTCGGCGGCGTCGCCATCGCAGGCGAGGCGAGTGCCCTCTCCGTCGAGGAAGCCGTCGCCGCCGCGCGCGATGTCGGCATCGCCGCCGCGGCGCGCGCCAGCATCGCCGAGGCAATCACCGCCGCAACCGCGAGCGCGGCCGCGGGACGTGTGCTGATCTGCGGCTCGCTCTATCTGGCTGGCCGCGTGCTGGCCGAGAACGGGTGAGCCTTCAGCTGCCGGTGAGCGGGCGATAGAGATTGTCGAGGCGGAAATCGACCACCCGACGCGGGTGATCGATGAGCTTCATCGCCATCGTGCCCCGCGCCCTCTCGGCACGGCGTCAGCCCCCGTTGAGGCAGCGGCTGACCCGGTTCAAGAAGTCATCGGGATCGAACGGCTTGGCGATGACGTCAGACGCGCCGAGCTTCTGCGCGATCTTGAGGAAGTCCGTGTTGCCGATGCGACCGCCGCCGGAAATGGCAATGACCTTGGCGTCGGGCCGGTCGCGCCGGATTTCGGTGATCGTCTGGATGCCTTCCTTTTCCGGCATGATGATGTCGGTGATCACCAAGTCGGGCTTCTCGCCGCGGAAGGAGGCGAGCCCACGCTTGCCGTCCTCGGCGCTTACCACCTGGTAGCCGCGATCCTCGAGGATCTGGATGATGGTCTCGCGAACGATGGCGTCATCGTCGATCACCAGAATCTTCGTCATGCCGCCACTTTCCTTCTCAGGGCAGGACAGGCCCGCCGGAAACCGCCGCCGCGGCAGAAATGGTCAGTAATCAGTTGAAAGCGCGGCCAATGCGCGCCCAGCCCTATGCGGGAGAGGACGCGCCGACGTTACGCCGGGTACATTGAAAAATAGTTAGCGGTCGCCACTCGTGGGCGAGCTATCACGTCACCCGAAGGCGGCCGGACACGAGAATTGTCGCCATTTCCGACCGCCTCGCCGCTTCGCCTGGATCGGGGCCTCGGCTTACCGGCCATATGAGCCCAATGCCCGGCCGAGCGGGGCGGGACCGCTGGCCGATGGCACTCCGCCTCAGAGCACCGATTCGACCCACTCCGCGAGCTTGGTCTTGGGCAGTGCCCCGATCTTGGTGGCAGCGACCTGGCCGTTCTTGAACAGGATCAACGTCGGAATGCCGCGTACGCCGTATTTCATCGGCGTCTGCGGGTTCTCGTCGATGTTGATCTTGGCTATGGTGACCTTGCCCTTCATGTCGCTGGCCAATTCCTCCAGGAAAGGCGCAATCGCCTTGCACGGACCGCACCATTCCGCCCAGAAATCGACCAGCACCGGACCCGTGGCGCGGAGGACGTCGGCGTCGAAGGATGTATCGGTCACCTTGCTGCTGCTCATGCGCTTCTCCTGAATTGGGCGCCAGACATTATGGGATGCCCCGAAGGAGCGTCAAGGAGCGCGGCCCGTTGCGCGCGCAGGGCTGATCGGCCGCCCCCGCAGGCGGGGCACCCTTGAACACCGCGCCGCCGGCGCTCATGGCGCGTGGGCATCGAGGCGCGCGGCGCTGATCGGCATGAGCCGCGGCCCCTCGGTCCATAGCAGGGCGCAGCGCACTGTGCGGCCGGGATAGATCGCGGCGATCGCCGCCCGGTAGGCGGCCAACTGGTCGAGATAGGCGTCGGGCGTCTCCGCCTCGTCGCGTGGTGGCGGGCGCAGCGTCTTATAGTCGACGATCAGCACGGCATCCTCGGTCACCACGAGCCGGTCGATCTGCCCCGTCAGCGCCCGATCGCCCAGCAGCGCCACCACCGGCACCTCCGCCTGCGAGCCCGGGGCGAAGAGCGGCGCAAAATCCGGATGGTCGAGCACCGCCAGCGTCTCCGCCAGCAGCGCCTCCTGCTGCTGGGCGTCGAGGCCATGCAGCGGCAGCGCCAGGAAGCGCCAGGCGGCGGCGCGCCGCGCCGCGGGCGCAAGGTCCGGCAGGCTCTGCAGCAGCCGATGGACCAGGCGGCCGCGCAGCAAGCCAGCGCCATCGTCGCTGCCGAGGGGAGAACGGGCGGCAGGATCGGCTTGGCGCGGCCGCGACGGCGCAAGCGGGCGGGTCGGCGTCGGCTCCGGCGGCGGCGGGCGGCGGGCCCAATCCGGCAGCGGGGTAGCCAGATCGAGCGGCGTCGGCGCCGGGTCGAACCGCGGCGCCGTCTGTTGCGGCGATTCGAGGCGCCACCCGGGCCCGCGCCAGCCGTCGCTGCCGGCCACGCCCGTCAGGTCGATCTCGACCGGGCCGGCGCCTGCTGCCCCGGCGAGCCCGCGCGCCACGAGGTTGTACCAGCAGCCCTCCGGCGGCGCCGGCTTGCCGCGCCAGCCGCAGACATAGAGCCTGTCCTCGGCGCGCGTCAGCGCCACGTAGAGTAGGCGGCGGTATTCCGCCTCGCGCAAGCTCAGCGCCTCCGCCAGCGCGCGCTCGGCAGGCGGCGCGTCCCAGCTCTTATGCGCGCGCCACAGCGGCAGGTCCGCCTCCGTCCACAGCAGCCGGGCCGGCTGGGTCGGCACCTGCATGGTGTCGGGCAGGAAGACGATCGGCGCCTGCAGCCCCTTGGCGCCGTGCACGGTGAGCACGCGCACTTCGTCGCGGCCGCGCTGGTCGAGGTCGCGCTTGACCTCGGCCTCGCCGGTGACCAGCCAATGCAGGAACCCCTGGAGCGACGGCCCATGCATGCGTTCGTAGGCAAGCGCCATGGACAAGAACTCGTCGAGCGGGTCGGCCGCCTCGGGCCCGAGCCGCGCCAGCACCGCGCGTCTCCCGCCGCCACCACCCAGCACCTCGGCGAACAGCTCGTAGGGCGGCACGAAATCGGCGCGCGCCAGCAAGGAACCGAGCATCTGCGCCGCTCGGGCGAACCCCGCCTGCTCCCCGGCGCGGCGCCTCAGCTCGCTCCACAGCGAGCCCTGCCGCCCATGCGCCAGGTCGAACAGCGTCTTCTCGTCGAAGCCCAGCAGCGGCCCCTTGAGCACCGTGGCGAGGGTGAGGTCGTCCTCGGGCAGCAACAGGAAAGCGCCAAGCGCCAGCATGTCCTGGACGGCGAGCTGGTCGGCCAGCAGCATGCGGTCGACGCCCGCAACCGGGACATCCGCCTGCTTCAGCGCCCGCACGAGTTCGACGACGAAGGGGCCGCGGCGCCGCACCAGCACCATGATGTCGCCGGCCTGCACGCGGCGATCGCGCGCCGCAAGCCGCTCGCCGGTGTTGAGCCAATGGCGCACGGTCCCAGCGATGGCGAGCGCCAGTCGCGCCTGCGGCGCGCGGGCATGACGCTGCTCGAGCGGCGGCTCCCAGGGTCGCGCTTCCGGCGGCTCCTCCGGTTCGACCGGCGGCCACAGCTCGACCAGCCCGGCATGCCCGGCGCGGAACGCGGTGTGGTGGATCGGGGCGCCGTCGAGCGCGACGCCCGCGCTCGACTCGGCGCGGACGAAGACGGCGTCGACGGCGCGCAGCACCGCCGCGGTCGAGCGGAAGGAGATGTCGAGATCGACCATGCCCCAGCGCTGTCGGGCGGCGTTGACGCGCGCCGCGAAATAGTCGCGCATGCGCAGGAAGGCCTGGGGATCGGCGCGCTGGAAGCTGTAGATGGATTGCTTGGCATCGCCGACGGCGAAGACCGTGCGGTGAACGGCGCGCGCGCCTTCGCCGGCAAAGAATTCGTCGGCCAGCGCCTGCACGACTTCCCATTGATCGGGATTGGTGTCCTGCGCCTCGTCGATGAGGATATGGTCGATCCCGCCGTCGAGCTTGAACAGGACCCACGGCGCCACACCCGGCCGCCGCAACAGGTCGCGCGCCTTGAGCACGAGATCGTCGTAATCGAGCAGCGCGCGCGCCTCCTTGTGCCGCTCATAGGCGGTGAGCAGCGCATCGCCGAGGCGGACCAGCGCTGCGGTCGCCGCGTGCAGCGCCACGGCGCTGCGCCGCCGCTTCACGGCGGCGAGGCGCTCGGCCTCGGCAGCCACCGCAGCCGCGACGCTCGGCTCCTTCGCCGCAAGCCCTTTCGAGAGGATGTCCTGGAAAGGCTTTCCCTCCTGCGTGAAGAAGGCGCACAGGTAGTCGGCGAAAGCGGCGACTCGCGCTGGCGGATCGGCCAGCCACGCCGCGATGGCTGCGCCGCGCTCCTGGTCGCGCACGCCGCAGCTCGCCAGCATGGCCTGTGCGGCGAGGCGCAACGCCGCTTCGTCGCCAGCGCCGATAACGCAAGCACCGGCGACGACGTCGCCGTCGGTCGTGCCCGGCGGCACATCGAGGACCCGGCCGAGCTCGGCGCTGAAGCGCGCATGGCCGCCGGCAAGGACGCGGTGCAGCCGGCCGCGCTCGAGCAGGAGCTGGCTCATGATCTCGTCGAATCCGCTCTCGGTCACGAGCCGCGTCACCTCGGCGAGCGCGCCGGCAAGCGTGCCGCCGCCGCGCGCGGCCGCGAGCACTTCCTCGCGCGCCGCCGCGAGCGCCTCGCCGGCGCTGCGCTCGTCCATGACGTCGAAATGCGGCGCGACACCGGCCTCGATGGGAAAGCGGCGCAGCAGCGACTGGCAGAAGGCGTGGATCGTCTCGATGCGCATGCCGCCGGGCGTGTCGAGCACGCGCGCGAGCAGCCGGCGCGCGTGGTCGAGCATCGCAGCATCCGGCATCGCGCCGGTCAGGCCTTCGAGATCCTGCGCGAGCGATCCGTCTTTGGCCGTCGCCCAATTGCTCAGCCGCGCGTTGAGCCGGTTCGCCATCTCGGCGGCGGCGGCCTTGGTGAAGGTGAGGCAGAGAATGCGCGACGGCGCGCTACCGGCGAGCATCAGCGCCAACACGCGATCGGTCAGCACCTTGGTCTTGCCGGTGCCGGCCGAGGCGGCGACCCAGATCGAGGCCTCGACATCGGCCGCCGCGCGCTGACGCCGGTTTGGATCGGGCGTGGTCATTCGCCGCCCTCGCCGGCGACCGACCATTCCTTCACCCGCGCGAGATGCGCGTAGTCGGAATAGCGCGGCGCCTTCTCCGGCCGCGGCACGGCGCGATAAGGGGTGTGCGCGTCGTCGAAGCGCGCGACGAGATCGCTGAGTCCCTGCAGCGCCTCGGCGACCAGCGCTTGCAGTCCGCCGCCATCCTTCGCCGGCGCGATGACCTCGCCGGGCGGATCGCCGCCGGTCAGACGCCAATATTCGAGCGCCGCCACCGGAGCCGCGGCAACACCGGCAAAGCCGCCGCCAGTGGCGATGGCCGCTTCGAGCGGCAGCTGCGGCGAGAAGCCGAGTTCGACATCCTTGGCGGACGGCACGAGCCCGGTCTTGTAGTCGATCAGCACGAGCCCGCCATCGCGTTGCCGGTCGAGGCGGTCGGCCTTGGCGGTGAGCTCGAACGGCCCGGCGGGACCGTCCAGCATCAAGCGGCCTTTAATCTCGCTGCGGATTTCGTGGAGCGACCCGCGGCGCTCGCCCTCGAACGCGACGAACCACCGCGCGATGCGCTCGAAGCGCGGCCACCAGAAAGCGCGTACGCCCGGGCGGTCGAGTGCCGCGCCGAACGCCGCGGCGCCGAGCGTGAGAAGCTGTCGCTCGGCATCGGCCGGAAGCGCGTCGGGAAAGGCGCGCACGAAGTTGTCGAGTGCCGCGTGGATGAAATTGCCGCGCTCGGCCACGCCGGGATCGGCATCGATCGGCTCCAAGGCGGCGAGCCGCAAGATCACACGCGCATAGATGGCGTAGGGATCGCGCATCCAGGTCTCGACCTGCGTCACCGACAGCTTGCGCGGGCGCGCCGCGACGGGCGGCCGTGGCTCGGGCGGCGGCACGGCGATGTGCTCCGCCGCCTCGTCGAGGCGCGCTTGCCAGCCCAGCGGCTCGACCGCCGCGCCGAGGCGGCCTTCGAGACCGGCGGCGCGCAGCACCGTGTCGAGCCGCAACAGCCAGCGCGACGGCACGGTTGGCGCGCCCTCGACGCGCGTGGCGCGCGTCAGGACCACCGAGCGCGCGCCGAGCGCCTGGGCGAAGTCGTGCGCGGCGACGCCGACGCGCCGCTCCGGCGGCGGCAGGCCGAACTCCTGTCGCATCGGCCGCGACAGCCAGGGATCGCTCTCCGCCTGCGGCGGCCAGACGCCTTCGTTGAGACCGCCGAGGATCAGCAGATCGGCGTGCTGGAGCCGCGCCTCGAGGAGGCCCCAGATCGCGAGCCGCGGATGGCGCCCGAAGCGCGGCCGCACCACTGGCCCGGCGAGCAGCGCCTCGAACAGCGCCTGGTATCCCGCGCCGTCGAGCGGCGGCAGGCTGTCGGCGGCCTGCAGCAGCTCGGCGAGGAATTCCGCCGCAGCCTCGCCCGCAGCCTCGCACCAGAGCCGCGCCGCGCCGCTCTCCTCGGCGCTCGCCGCCAGCGCTTCCGCGGCAGCGATATGGGCGGCGACGAGCGTGCGCACCGGCGCCTCCGCCTGCGTCAATACCGCGAGCAACGGCGCAAGTGCCGCCTCGAGCCGGTCGATGAACGCGCCGAGATCGCGGTGCTTCGACTCCAATGCGGCGCGCAGGCCGGCGCTGCCCGGCGCCGGGCGCGGCCCGCGCAACGCGGCGATCTCGAGCCGCCGCACCAGTGCGCGGAATGCCTCCGGCGCCATTCCGCCGGCGGCCAGCGGATGCTTCAGCGCGGCGAGCAGCGGCAGCGGCGCCAGGCTCTCGCGCGCCAGATCGAGCACCAGGCGCAGGAAGATGCCGGGCGGCGTCTTGTTGAGGGGCACGCCGGCGGAATCGTCGATCTCGATGTCCCAGCGCCGCAGCTCGGCGGCGACGCGACGCGCGAGCCCGCGGTCGGGCGTGACCAACGCCGCGGTGTCGCCGGGCTGCTCCAGGCGCTGGCGCAGCAGGAGGGCGATGACCGCGGCTTCTTCCTGCGGGCCGGGGCAGTCGAGCCGCATCAGCCCGTCGAGCGCCGTCGCATCGAGGCCGGCGAGACCGCGCCAGCGGTGGCTCTCCGCCGCCGGCCGCAACGCCTCGGCGACGAGGCGCCGTCGCATGCTGCGGCCGCCCGGAAAAGTCGCCGCCGGCCAGGGGCGGAGATCGGCCGGCTCGATCTCGAGCCGGCGCAGCAGCCGCGCCGGGAGGTGCTGCGGATGTGCCGGATCGGCGGCAATCTCGCTCCAGCTCTCGGCGTCGATCGCGCGATCGATGTCGGGCAGCACCACGGCGCCGTTCGGCAAGCCGGCGACGACGGCGAGGAGATCGGCGACTGCGGCCACGCCGCCGGTGATCCCGGCGGCGATGATCGGGTAGCGCGGCGGCTGGCGGCGCCACGCCTCGGCCTGCGCCGCCAGCACGCGGTTGCGCCGCTCCGCCGGATCGAGGCAGCCGACCTCCGCGAGCAGCTGTGGCCAATGCTCGGTGAGGATGGCGAGGAAGGCGAGGCTCTCTTGCCAATGCTCGGCGTAGTTCGCGGGCACCAGGGACGCGAGCCGCGCCAGGTCGCAGCCTTCGCTCTGCACCTCGTCGAGGAAGCGCGCCAGCTCGCGCGCGAGCGGCGCCGCCTGGCCTGCGGTCAGCGGCCCGCTGCCGCGCGCGCGTCCCCAGCCGAGCACGAGACGGGTGAGCAGGAGCTGGCGCCGCAACTCCGGCACCGCTGGCGGGATGTCGAAGCTGGCCTCGCCTGCCGCGTCCTCGCCGAGGAACACCAGCTCCTCGGCATCGACATCGCCGACGGGCACGAGGCGCGGCAGCAGCAGCGCCTTGCCGCCGCTGGCGCGCAGGAAGGCCTCGCGCAAGGCGCGCGACGCCCGGCGCGTCGGCAGCAGAACGGTCTGGCGCGCCAGCGCCAGCGGATCATGGCCGGTTTGGGCGAGCAGCCCCGCCACCAGCGCGTCGAGAAACGGCAGATCCGAGGCGATGGTGAAGACGGCGGGACGCATCGCGCCCTCCCGCGCTAGCGCTCGGTGCGATGGCTGACGAGTCGCGCCTCGGCGAGCGCCAGCGCCTCGGGCGTGCCGACATGGTACCACTCGCCGTCATGCACGATGGCGGCGAGCCGGCCGGCGGCGAGCGCGCGGTCCCACAAGCGGTTGAGCGAGAACTTGCCGGGCTTCTCGCCGTCGAACAAGCGGCGATGCACGATCTGCACGCCCGCGAACAGATGCGGCGCGACTTCGCGCTCGCGCCGCCGGCGCACGCCACCCAGCGGATCGACGATGAAGTCGCCGACGCCCTCATAGCCGAGCGCCGTCGTCGTGCGCTGCAGCAGCAAAAGCGCGTCGAGCCGCTGCGCATCCCAGGCGGCGGCGAGCCGCTGCAAGGCGGGCACCTTGCCGTCGAGCCAGAAGACGTCGCTATTCACGACATAGAATATGTCGTCGAGCAGCGGCAGCGCCTTGAGGATGCCACCGCCGGTCTCGAGCAATTCTTCCTCGACCGAGAGTGCGATCGCCGGGTGGCGCCGCCCCTCGAGATGGCGCGCGATCATCTCCGCCTTGTAATGGACGTTGACGACGAGACGCGGCACGCCCGCCTCGGCGAGGCGATCGATGGCGTGGTCGAGCAGCGCCTTGCCGCCAAGCGAGACCAGCGGCTTGGGGATGCGGTCGGTGATCGGCCGCATCCGCGTGCCGAGTCCGGCGGCGAGCACCATCCCGCTCTGCGGCGCGCTCATGCGGCCGACCGGCAGGGCGGGATGCGCCGCAAGGGTGGCGGGATGTGCCGATCGAGCCAGCGCGCGACGGGCGCCAGCGCCGGATGATGAAGGTCCTGCTCGATGAGGCGCCAGACGCGCGGGATATGCCCGAGATAGATCGGCTTGCCGTCGCGCACGCAGAGCCGCGTGAAGATGCCGACGATCTTGCAGTTGCGCTGCGCCCCGAGCACGGCATAGGACGCGCCGAAGGCGGCGCGATCGAGCTCGGGAAACGCATCGACATAACGGCGCAGCATGGCGCGCGCGAGATCGGCCGGCACGTCGCGCCGCGCATCCTCGAGCAGCGAGACGAGATCGTAGCTGCGCGGGCCGATGACGGCGTCCTGGAAATCGAGCAGGCCGCAGGCGGCGATCCCTGCGCGGCCGTCGAGCAGCATCAGATTGTCGATGTGGTAGTCGCGCAGCACCAGACTGTCCGGCACGCCGCGCGCGACGGGCAGCAGTGCATGCCATAGCGCGAGATACTCATCGCGCAGGCCGGCATCGGTCGCACGCCCGGTGATCGCCGGCAGATACCAGTCGACAAGGAGCGACGCCTCGGTCAGCAGCCGCTGGTCGTCATAGGGCGGCAGCAGCGACGCCGCGGCCGGCGCGAAGCTGCGATGGAGCGCGGTCAGCAGGTCGACGGCGAGCGCATAAAGCGGCTCCTCCGCCGCTCCCGCGGCGAGCAATCGCGTATAGGTGCTGTCGCCGAAATCCTCGAGCAGCAGCAGGCCGGCGGCGACATCCTCGGCAAGGATCTTGGGCGCGCTGAGGCCCAGCCCGCGCAACACGCGCGCGACGGCGATGAACGGGCGCACATCCTCCTTGGGCGGCGGCGCATCCATCAGCACGGCGCGGCGGCCCGCCTCCTCGAGGCGCTCGTAGCGGCGGAAGGAGGCGTCGCCGGCAAGCGGGCGGCGCGCCCCCGCGCTCCAGCCGGAAGCGGCAAGAAAGGCGGCGATACGCTCGGCGCGCTCAGTCATGGCCGATGCCTTCCAGGCGCGCGGCCCAGCCGGAGGTGGCGCTGAGCCGGGCGACGCGCGCTGTCGGGCGCGGGCCCTGGTCCAGCGCCAGCAGAAGATGCTCGGGCGGCAGCAGCGGGCCGAGCCGCTCCGGCCATTCGATCAGGCTGACGCCTTCCGCCAGCGCGTCCTCGATGCCGAGCTCCCAGGACTGCTCCGGCGCGGTCAAGCGATACAAATCGAAATGCCAGACCGGCGGGCGGCCGGCGAAGGCATAGACCTCGACCAGCGTGAAAGTCGGGCTCGGCACTTCCTCATCGCCCGAGCCCAGCGCGCGAATGAAAGCGCGGGCGAAGGTGGTCTTGCCGCTGCCGAGATCGCCGGCCAAGCCGATGACGTCGCCCGGCCGCGCGCGGGCTGCCAGGCGCCCGGCGAGGCCGGCGGTGGCGGCTTCGTCCGGCAGATCCAAGGCGAAGGCGGTGGCGGCGCTCACGGCCCACTTTTATGCCTTAAGGGTGCCGCGCCGCAACCGTCGCACGAGGCTAAACCGCTTCCACTTTGCCGCTGGCGGCCGAGCGGAACACCGCTTCGAGCGCGGCAATAGTGTCGATCATGTCCTTTTGCGGCACCGGGTAGGGCGCGCGACCTTCCGCCGCATCGGCGAACGCCTCGAGATTGGCACGGACGGCGGCGGCCGGCGGGTATTCGCGGCGCGACGGCCGGCCGCCGCCCAGGCATTTGGTGAGAACCCAGCCCTCCGGCGATTCCGGGTGCGCCTTGTCGCGCACCTCGGCCCAGCCCTTGTTGCCATAGACGGCGAAGCGCCCGTCGAAGGGCGTCGCCAGGATCGCGCTCAGCAGCAGATTGGCGCCGCTCCTGAAGCTGACCAGCGCGCCCAGCGTGTCGCCATTGGCGAGGTTGCTGCCGAGCCGCCGCGCCAGGGCGAAGGCGCGCTCGGCCCGGCCGAGCAGGCTCACCGCGAGGTCGAGCATGTGGATGCCGGTCGCCGTCATCGGCCCGGCGGGCGCCTCGGTGCTGGAGAGGCGCCAATTGTCGGCCGGCAGGCTCAGGAACTTGTCCTGGCTGAAATTGGCTTCGATTTGCAGAATCGTGCCGAGCTCGCCCGCAGCGGCGAGGCGCTTCAGCTCCAGCATCGGCGGCTCGAAGCGCCGCTCATGGCCGACGGCGAGGACGACGCCGTTGGCGTTGCACAGCCGGATCGATTCCTCGACATCGGCGCGGCGCAGCGCCAGCGGCTTCTCGCAGAACACATGCTTCCTTGCCGCCGCAGCTTGGGCGATCTGCGCGGTATGCAGCGTGTGCGGCGTGCACAGGATGACGGCATTGACTTGGGGGTCGCCGAGCGCATCCGCAAGATCCGTCGAGGCGCGCAAGCCCCGCTGCGCCGCCCAATCGGCCGCCTTCGGGTCGCGGTCGACGGCACGGACGATGCGCAGCTTGGCGCTGTCCTCGAGCGTGCGGATGATGATCTTTCCCCACCAGCCCAACCCGATCACCGCCGCATTCAACATCGACGCCTCCCCGACCCGTACAACGCCCGAACATACCACGCAGAAAAGCTGGTTGCGCTGCCCGGCGAGGCCGACGAAGGTAGCGCCGGACGCGGCAGCGGCATGGGAGAGGCGATGGCAGGCGAGGTCAACCGCACGGATGTGGCGATCATCGGCGCCGGGCCGGTGGGGCTTTTCGCTGTCTTCGAATGCGGCATGCTCAAGATGCGCTGCCATGTGCTGGATGCGCTCGACACGCTGGGCGGGCAATGCGCCGCGCTCTACCCGGAGAAGCCGATCTACGACATCCCCGGCCACCCCGTCATCGACGCCGCCGCGCTCATCGACAAGCTGGCCGAGCAGGCCGCACCGTTCCATCCCGTCTACCACCTGGCGCAGCAGGTCGAGCGCGTGGCGCCGCTGCCGGCCGGCGGCTTCCGGCTCGAGACGTCGCTCGGCACGGTGATCGAGGCGAAGGCGGTCGTCATCGCCGCCGGCGTCGGCGCCTTCGGCCCCAACCGGCCGCCGCTCGCGGGCATCGAGGGCTACGAAGGCAAGAGCGTGTTCTACTTCGTCAAGCGCCGCGACGAGCTGCGCGGCAAGCGCGTGGTGATCGCCGGCGGCGGCGACTCCGCAGTCGACTGGGCGCTGGCGCTGGCCGAGGTGGCGGCGCAGGTCATGGTCGTCCACCGCCGGGCCAAATTCCGCGCCGCGCCCGAATCGGCCGCGCGCATGGCGAAGCTCGCCGCTTCCGGGCAGATCGAGCTGGTCATTCCCTATCAGCTGGCGGCGCTCGAAGGGAGCGGCAGCGCGCTCGACGCGGTCGTCGTCGCCGACCTCGACGGGCGCACGCGGCGGCTGCCGGCGGACGTGCTGCTGCCGTTCTTCGGCCTGTCGATGAGTTTGGGACCGATCGCGCAATGGCGCCTCAACCTCGAGCGCAACCACATCGTCATCGATCCGGCGACGAGCGGCACGTCGGTCCCGGGCATCTTCGCCATCGGCGACATCGCGACATATCCCGGCAAGCTCAAGCTCATCCTGTCGGGCTTCGCCGAGTCGGCAATGGCCGCGCACGCCATCTTCCCCCTCGTCCATCCGGGCGAGGCGCTGCATTTCGAGTACTCGACCACCAAAGGCGTGCCGGGACGCGGGTGAGTTCGCTATTCGCCCGCCGAGCGGCGGGCCTCGGCTTCGGCGGCAGGGATGTTCAGATAGCAGGTCACGGTGGTGCCGCTGCCGGGGCGCGAGTCCATCTCGACCGTTCCGCCATGCAGCTCGATGAAGCTCTTGACGAGCGAGAGGCCGAGGCCGGGGCCGGAATGGCGCGCGCCGGCGCTGCCGCGCTCGAATTTCTCGAAGATGCGCGCCTGGTCCTCGCGCGGCACGCCGACGCCGGTATCGGCGACGATGAGCGCGACGCGCTCGGCGGTGCGCCGCGCCGCCAAGGTCACCGTGCCGCCGGCCGGGGTGAATTTGAGCGCGTTGGAGATGAGGTTGAACAGCGCCTGCTTCAAGCGCCGCTCGTCGCCGTAGAGCGAGCCGATATCGGTCGGGCAGTCGAACTCGAGCTTGAGGTTCTGGTTGCGCGCGCGCTCGCGGCTCAGCGACAGCACGCTCGACATCAGCGTGTGAATGTCGAGCTCCTGCGTCTCCAAGGTCATGTAGCCCGCCTCGATGGTGGCGAGGTCGAGGATGTCATTGATGAGCGACAAGAGACGGTGCGAGCTGTCGAGGATGCCGCGGCTGTAATCGAGCTGGCGCGGGCTGAGCTCGCCGAAATACTGGTTGGTCAGGATCTCGGCAAAACCGATGATGGCGTTCAAGGGCGTGCGCAGCTCGTAGGAGACGTTGGCGATGAACTCGCTCTTGAGGCGACCGGCGGTCTCCAGCGCCTCGTTGCGCTCGCGCAGCGCATGCTCGACCCGCGTCGAATCGGTGACGTCGAGATAGCTCAGCAGCACATTGCCGTCCGGCAGCGGCACGATCACCGCCTGCAGGATGGAGCCATCCCGCCGTATGAGACGCGTGCTCTCGCCCTGATGCGCGGTGAGGCGCGCGATGATGCGGCGCTTGAGCGCCGGCCAGTCGCCGCCATCGTCGAAGAAGGCGCGCTGCTTCTCGATGATGTCGCCGACATGCGGCTCGCCCGTGAGATCGGCGGGCGCGAGCTGCCACACTTGCGCATAGGCCGGGTTCGACAGCTTGAGGCGCCCGTCGCTGCCGAACACGGCGATCGCCTCGTAAAGGTTGTCGAGCGTCTCGCGCTGCACCTCGATCAGGGTGTTGTAGGATCGCTCGAGCGCGAGCTTGTCGGTGACATCCTCGTAGACGAAGGTGATCCCGCCGAAAGGATGCGGCGAGATGACGAGGCGCAGCGTGCGCTCGTCCGGCAGATGCAGCAGCTCCTCCTGCGGCTCGATCAGCGAGGTGAACATGGCGAGCTGCTGCCGTTTGAAGGCGCGGAAATCGGCGTGCTCGGGAATGCGCCGTCGCTCGCGCAGCCGCTCGAGCACTTCATCGAGCGTCGGTTCGGTGACGAGCCAGTCCTCCTCGAGCCGCCACAGGCCGGCAAAGGCGGTGTTGAAGAAAGTAAGCTTCGTGTCGGGGCCGTAGATGGCGATCGCCACGGCGACGTTCTCGAGCACGTCGGCATGCGCCGCGATATGGCGCGCCAGCTCGGCCTGGATGTTCTCGAGGTCGGTGAAGTCCTGGGCGAAGCCGGCCAGCTCGCTCGAGCCGTCGAGCGGCGCCTCGGTGAACTCCATCAGCCGGCGCGAGCCGGCAACGACGATATGATGGCTTTCCGATTGCGGCATCATCGTGCCGCGCGCCCGAGTGGCAAGCGCCCGCCCGCCCTCGCCGACCGCGCCGGCGGCGATCTCGCGCCGCTCGGCCAGCGCCTTTTGCGCCGTCGCATCGACCGCCGCGGCATAGGCGCGGTTGCAGTCGATGAGCCCGAGATCGGCGCTGCGGCGCCACACCGGCAGCGGCAGCAGATCGAACACGCTGCGCAAGCGCTCGTGCTGCACGCGCGCGGCCGCGCATTCTGCCGCGGCCTCGGCGCGACCCGACGCGTCGACGAGCCAGAGCAGGTCGGCCACCGGTGTGCCGTCATCAGCCGCGAGGCGGCGCCCGCTTGCATCCAACGCCGCGCGACCCGCGACGAGCGTGAGCGGCATGCGGAAGCCGGTGCCGTCGGCGCGAAGCTGCGCCACTGCCGCCTCGAGCGCCGCCGCATCCTTGGGCTCGAGCCGCGCTAGGAGGTCGGGGAGGCGCCGCCCGTTCACCTCGGCGAGCGCCGCGATCGGACCGGCGGCGAAGCTCTCGGTGCCATCGCGGTGATCCCAGCGGTAGAGCGCGGCCGGCACGGCGCCGAGCACGGCGTCGCGCTCGGCGAGCGCCGCAGCGGCGCGGTCGCGCTCCGCACGCAGGCGCAGGCTGCGCCGCTGCGCGACGACCAGCAGCACGGCACCGGCGAGGACGAGAACCGCCAGGATTGCGCTCAGCGCGCCGAGAGGGGGCAGCGCGCGGTCGCCGCCGGCAAGGGCCGCGCCCGGCGACAGCAGGACTGCCCCGGCGACGCCGAGCCAGACTCTCATGCGCACGGTTGATCCCATTGGCCGAGCAAACAAATCCCCTTGAAGCGCGATGCCGCCGAGCGCGCCGCGGCGCCGATTATGGCCCGGTTACCGGATTTGCGCAGGCAAAAAAGGTGGGCCCTCAATAGCGGTAATGGTCGGGCTTGAACGGGCCGGCATCCTTGACACCGATGTATTCCGCCTGCTTGGGCGTGAGCTTGGTGAGATTGACGCCGAGCTTGGCGAGATGCAGCGCCGCCACCTTCTCGTCCAGATGCTTGGGCAGCACGTAGACCTTCCTGTCGTACTTGCCCGAATTGGCGAACAGCTCGATCTGCGCCAGCACCTGGTTGGTGAAGGAGGCGCTCATGACGAAGCTGGGATGGCCGGTGGCGCAGCCGAGATTGACCAGCCGCCCCTTGGCCAGGACGATGAGCCGCTTGCCGTCGGGGAACACGACTTCGTCGACCTGCGGCTTCACTTCTTCCCATTTGTAATTGCGCAGGCTGGCGATCTGGATCTCGCTGTCGAAATGGCCGATGTTGCAGACGATGGCGCGGTCCTTCATCTGGCGCATGTGGTCGAGGGTGATGACGTCGATATTTCCCGTAGCGGTGACGAAAATGTCGCCGATCGCCGCCGCGGCCTCCATCGTCGTCACCTGATAGCCTTCCATCGCCGCCTGCAAGGCGCAGATCGGATCGATTTCGGTGACCATGACGCGCGCGCCCTGGCTCCTGAGGCTCGCCGCCGAGCCCTTGCCGACATCGCCGAAGCCGGCGACGACGGCGACCTTGCCGGCGAGCATGACGTCGGTGGCGCGCTTGATGCCGTCGACCAGGCTCTCGCGCACGCCGTAGAGGTTGTCGAACTTCGACTTGGTGACGCTGTCATTGACGTTGATCGCGGGCACCTTGAGCTTGCCCGCGTGCATCATCTCGTAGAGGCGGTGGACGCCGGTGGTGGTCTCCTCGGAGATGCCGCGCACATCCTTCAGCAATTCGGGATACTTGTCGTGGAGGACCTTGGTCGCGTCGCCACCGTCGTCCAGCACCATGTTGGGCGTCCAGCCGTCGGGCCCGCGCAGCGTCTGCTCGATGCACCACTCGTACTCCTCCTCGGTCTCGCCCTTCCAGGCGAAGACCGGCACGCCGCGCGCGGCGATGGCCGCGGCGGCGTGGTCCTGGGTGGAGAAGATGTTGCACGAGCTCCAGCGCACGGTGGCCCCCAGCGCCATCAACGTCTCGATCAGCACCGCGGTCTGGATGGTCATGTGCAGGCAGCCGGTGATGCGCGCGCCCTGGAGCGGCTTCTTCGCCCCGTATTCCCGGCGCAGCGCCATCAGTCCCGGCATCTCCGTCTCGGCGATCGCGATCTCGCGCCGGCCCCAATCGGCGAGAGCGATATCGGCGACCTTGTAGTCGGCAGATGCGGCCATGGCGTACTCCACAAGTGGGGCGATTCAGACAGGCGAGAGCGCCGCATATAGCAGCGGGCTTTCGGCCCGGCAAGGCTCGTGGATGTACGGGTGGCGGAGCGGCGGGTCCTTGCGCCCCGCTGGGGAAACCGCGCCAATGGTCAGGCGTAGGTGCTCGACAAAGGGGGGCTCTGGTGCGGCGCGCCTATGCACGCTGCATCATTCGCTTTCAAGCGAGCGCGTTGAAATCGTCCAGCAGGCTGGCGATGCGGGCGTCGTCGAGCTGGTCCATGATGGCGCGGGCGCGCCGCGTCGCCGCCGCCATGTCGAGGCTGCGGATGCGCTGCTTGACGCGGCCGATCTTGGACGGCGCCATCGAGAGGTCGCGGATGCCGAGGCCGAGCAACAGCGGCGTAAAGCGCGGATCGCCCGCCATCTCTCCGCACAGGCTCACCGGGATGCGCGCGCGCAGCGCCGCCTCGACGGCGAACTGGATGAGGCGCAGCACCGCCGGATGCAGCGGATTGTAGAGATGCGCCACCTGCTCGTCGCCGCGGTCGATGGCCAGCGTGTACTGGATGAGGTCGTTGGTGCCGATGGCGAAGAAGTCGGCCTCCGCGGCGAGCGCGTCGGCCGCGAGCGCGGCGCCGGGGATCTCGATCATCACGCCCAAGGGCGGCAGCGGGTCGGCGATCTTGGCGCCGCGCCGCTTCAGGCGCCGCGCCACCTGGTTGAGCGCCTCGCGCGTCTTGCGGATCTCGGCGACGCTGCAGATCATTGGCAGCAGGATGCGCACCGGCCCGTCGGCGCCGGCGCGCAACATGGCGCCGAGCTGCGCGTCGAGGAGACGCCGCTCCTTGAGCGAGAGGCGGATGGCACGCAGGCCCAGCGCCGGGTTGGCGCCCACGCCTTCCATCGCTTCGGTGAGCGGCGCGGCCAGCTTGTCGCCGCCGATATCGAGGGTGCGGATCGTCACCGGCCGTCCCGCCATGCCGCGCACCAGCCCGCGATAGGCCTCGTGCTGCTCGTCCTCGTCGGGCAGGTCCTCGCGGTTCATGTAGAGGAACTCGGTGCGCACCAGCCCCAGCCCCTGCGCACCCGCCGCCAACGCTTGGCCCAGCTCGCGCGGCAGCTCGAGATTGGCCTGCAGCACGATCTCGACGTCGTCGCGCGTCACCGCCGGCAAGCGCTTCAGCCGGGCGAGCTGGCGCTGCTCGCGCTCGAGCGCTTCGCGCTCTTCTTCGTAGCGCGCGACCGTCTTGCCGTCGGGACTGATCACCACAGTTCCGGCGGTGCCGTCCACCACCACCGTGTCGCCGGGATCGATATGGCCGAGAAGGCCGGCGACACCCAGCACCGCCGGCAGCCCCAAGGCGCGCGCCATGATCGCGGTGTGGCTCTCGGGCCCGCCGAGGACGGCGGCAAACCCGGCGATGCGCTGCGGGTCCATGAGCGCCGTGTCGGCCGGCGTCAGCTCCTCGGCAAGGATCACCGTGCCCTCGGCCACATGCTGCAGCGCGGCGTACGGCGTCTTGGTGAGATTGCGGATGAGCCGCGCGCCGACGACGCGGATGTCCTCGACGCGCGCGGCGAGGTAGGCATCGCCCATCTCGGCGAAGCTCTCGCTGATCTGCGCGATCTCCATCTGCACCGCGCGCTCGGCATTGACGCGATCCTCGCTGATACGGCGCTCGACGCCGCGCACCAGCCGCGAATTGGTGAGCATGGCGATGTGCGCGTCGAGGAGGTAGCCCATCTCCTCGGCCGCTGAGTCCGGCAGCGTCGTCGATTTGCCCTTGAGCTTCCTGAGCTGCTTCAGCGCCGCCGCGAGCGCCGCGGCGAAGCGGTCGCGCTCCGCCTCGATCTGATCGGCGGCGACGCGGTAATCGGGGACCGCAACGTCGCCGTCATCGCTGATGAAGGCGGGGCCGATCGCTATCCCGGGCGAGACGCCGAGCCCGTGCAGGACGCGCTCGCCCTTGCCGGGCTTCTCGCCGGCATAGGCCGGGTCATCCGGTCTCATCGAAGCCGCCGCTGATCAGATCGGCGAGCGCCGTGATCGCGCGCTCGGCCTCAGGGCCGGTGGCGCGTAGCTCGATGGCGGTGCCGGGACCAGCGGCCAGCATCATCAGCCCCATGATCGAGCGGCCCGACACGGCAGCGCCGTTCTTGGCCACCATGATTTCGGCATCGAACTGCCAAGCCAGCTTGACGAAGCGCGCCGCGGCGCGCGCGTGCAGCCCTCGTTTGTTGCGGATCATGACGACGCGTCGCAGTGAACCGGCGCCGTTGGCGCCGTCGCTGTCGCCGTCACCGCTCATCCGCGAACGTCGGCGAGGAGCTGCGAGGCGACGTTGATGTATTTCCGCCCCGCCTCCTGCGCGCCGCGCACCGCGTTCGCCAAGGTCTCGCTCTGCCGCAGGCTGGCGAGCTTGATGAGCATGGGCAGGTTTATGCCGGCGATCACCTCGATCTTGGCCTTGTCCATGACGGAAATGGCGAGGTTCGAGGGCGTGCCGCCGAACATGTCGGTGAGGAGGACCACGCCCGATCCGGCGTCGACTTCGCTGACGCAGCGCAGAATGTCCTGCCGGCGCTTCTCCATGTCGTCGTCCGGGCCGATGCAGACGGCGGCGATGTTGCGCTGCGGCCCCACCACATGCTCCAGCGCCGCGACGAATTCCGCGGCCAGCCTGCCATGGGTGACGAGAACCATTCCGATCATGCGATATCCTTCACGGGTCTTCTAGGCCTTGGCGCTGGTCCCGGTCGAAACCATCGCGGCCCATTGATCGAGGTCGCGATGATTAACGCCGACCGGCCGGCCTTGTTCGCTGAGCCACGCCGCCAGGCGCTCGGCCAGGTAGACCGAGCGGTGACGGCCGCCGGTGCAGCCAATGGCGATGGTGAGATAGCTCTTTCCTTCGCGCTCGTAGCGCGGCAGGAGCGGCGCGAGCAGCAGGCAGAGCCGCTTGAAGAAGGGCGCGAAATCCGTATCCGCCTCGATGAAGGCGCCGACCGGCGCGTCGCGCCCGGTGAGCGGGCGCAGTGCGGCGACGTAATGGGGGTTGCGCAAGAAGCGCACATCGAAGACGAGGTCCGCGTCGCGCGGCAGGCCATGACGGTAGGAGAACGAGGTGACGAAGATCGTGATGCCGGGCGAAGCGCCGAGGGCGAAATGGCCCTGCAGCAGCCGCTTCAGGTCGCCGGGATTGAGCGCTGTGGTATCGATAACCAGATCGGCCCGATCGCGCAAGGGCCAAACCCGCTGGCGCTCGAGGTGGATGCCGTCGAGCACCGGACGGTCGCCGGCCAGCGGGTGGCGCCGCCGCGTCTCGGTATAGCGCCGCACGAGGCGGTCGTCCTCGCAATCGAGGAAGACGACCTTGAGATCGAGGTTGTGCTCGGCGACCAGGCTGTCGAGCGTCGCCAGCAGCGCGTTGACGCCGAAATCGCGCGTGCGCACATCGACGCCGATCGCGAGCGGCGGCGCCGCCGGCGCGTTCAGCAGATTGGGCAGCAGCGACAGCGGCAGGTTGTCGACCGCCTCGTAGCCCATGTCCTCGAACGCCTTGAGCGCGGTCGAGCGGCCGGCGCCCGACATCCCCGTGACGACGAGCAGGCGGCCCCGCGTGACGCGGGCCGGCGCCGGTCGCGGCGGCGGCAGATCCGCCGCGGGCGTGCCGGTATCGCTCATGACGTGACCAGGATGGTACGCGGTGCAGGCCGGCCGAGCGCGCGCAAGGCAAGGCGCAGCTTGGCCGGGGCCGAGGCCTCGAAAGGCGCGAGTTGGATGAGCGGGAAGCGACGGCCGAGATAGTCGCAGGTGGCCGGCTCCGGCAGGCGCTCGACGGCATTTCCAGGCACGAGATCGATGACCAAACGCAATGGCGCCGCGGCGACCGAGGGTAGGCGGAGAATGCCGATCCCGCGCACCTCCATGCGGCCGGCAATGGTGGCCGGCGCGGTCATGGAAACATCGTCACCGGAGAGGCGCAGCTCTGTCTGATCGTCGGCGACAAGCCGCCCTCCCTCGTCGATGAGGCGCAAAGCGAAATCGGACTTGCCGCTGCCCGAAGGCCCCCGCAGCAGGATTCCGTCGCCGCCGAGGGCAACCGAAGTGCCATGGACGCGGATCATGCGGCGTGTTAGGTGCGCCGCTCTCGGGCCAAAGTCAATGCCCCGGCGCTTTCGCGCTAATTTGCTCGAAAACGCATCAACTGCTAGTTGTAAAATGTCCCCGCCTACAAAAGGTAGCGGCGAGGCCTCACTTCACGGGAAGCCGCACGACAAACCGCGCGCCGATCACGCTGCCGTCGGCACCGCGGCGATTCTCGGCGCGAATGGTGCCGCGATGCGCCTCGATGATCTGCTTGGAGATGGAGAGACCGAGGCCGGAATGGGTGCCGAACTTCTCGCCCGCCGGCCGCTCGCTGTAGAAGCGCTCGAAGATCGCTTCGAGCTTGTTCTCGGGGATGCCCGGGCCCGCATCCTCGATCGCGACCATCACGGCATCGCCGTCACGCCGCGCGCTGATGTGGATGGCCGCCCCCGGCGGGCTGAACGAGAGCGCGTTGACGATGAGGTTGCGGAACACCTGGACGAGCCGTCCTTCGACGCCGAGCGCCGGGAGATCGCCTTGCGGGGTGCCGACCGGCCCCGGCAGAGACAGTATCAGCCGCGGCGCCTCGTCGCCGGCGGTCGACTGGTGCACGTCGACCAGCGTCTCGAGCATCGGGCCGATCATCACCGGCTCGAGCTCGACGCGGCTCAGCTCGGCATCGAGCCGCGAGGCGTCGGAGATGTCGGTGATGAGGCGGTCGAGCCGCTGCACATCCTCCAGCACCACGCTGAGCAGCTTGCGCTGCTGCCGCGGGTCGTCGACACGGGCGGCGGTCTCGACCGCGCTGCGCAGCGAGGTGAGCGGGTTCTTGATCTCATGCGCGACATCGGCGGCGAAATGCTCGATCGCGTCGATGCGTCGCCACAGCGCGCTCGTCATCTCGCGCAGCGCACCCGAGAGATCGCCGATCTCGTCGCCGCGGCGGGTGAAGTCCGGAATCAGCACCTGGCGCCCATGGCCGCGGCGCACGCGCTCCGCCGCCGCCGCGAGGCGTCGGATCGGCCGCGCGATGGTGCCGGCGAGATAGATCGACAGCAGCACGGTGACGCCGAGCGCCATGCAGAACACCTTGAGGATCTGGAACCGCACCGAGCGCACCGCCTGCTCGATCTCGCTGCTGTCGGACGACAGCAGCACCGCGCCCAGCACCTGCTTGTAGCGCTGCACCGGCACCGCCACGCTCAGCACGAGTCCTCCGCCCTCGCGCTCGCTGCGCACGGCATCGCCGATATCGCCGCGCAGCGCCCGCTCGGCCTCGGCATAATCGGCGGCGGTCTGCGTCAGCGGCTCGCGGTAGGGCGGATAGCGCTGCTGCCCAGGCAGCTCGCCGATGACGCTGTCATAGAGCCACGCCGCCAGCCGCTGCAGCGGACCGGCCTCGCCGAGCGGCGGCAGCTCCTTGATCTGCACCACGCCGCCCGGGCCGCGCAAGACGCGGCTGTCGGCAATGAGCTTGCCCTCGCTGTCGAACAGGCGCGCACGGGTGTGGGTGGGCTCGACCAGCCGGCGCATCATCTGGCGGCCGAGCTCGGGAATCAGGGTCTCGCCCTCGCCCAGCGAATCGATGACCGCGCCCTCGCCGAGCGCGGCGGCGAAGATCTGCCCTTGCGTGCGCAGCGCATCGAGCTGCGCCGCGACCAGGCTCAGCTGATATTCGCCGAGATAGAGCAGGCCCAGGCCGAGCAGCCCTAGCGCCAGCACATTCACCGCGAGGATGCGGCGGGTGAGCGGCGAGATGCGTGGCCGATGGCGCGGCCGCGCCGCGGCGGCCGGTGACGCTGCCGCTTGCCCTTCGGCCGGCGCGGCCGCGGCCGGGCGAGGCTCAGCGGTCGCGGTAGCGATATCCGACACCATAGAGGGTTTCGATATGCGCGAATCCCGAGTCTACTGCCTTGAACTTCTTGCGCAGCCGCTTGATGTGGCTGTCGATGGTGCGATCGTCGACATAGATGTGCTCGCCATAGGCGCCATCCATGAGCTGGTCGCGGCTCTTGACGTGGCCGGGGCGCAGCGCCAGCGACTTGAGGATGAGGAACTCGGTGACGGTGAGGTCGACATTGACGCCACGCCAGCTGCATTGGTGCCGCGCCGGGTCGAGCACGAGCTCGCCGCGCTGCACCACCGGCTCGCTCTCGCCGCTGCCGCGCGCCAGCTCGCCGCGGCGCAGCAAGGCGCGGATGCGCTCGACCAGGAGGCGCTGCGAGAATGGCTTCTTGATGTAGTCGTCGGCGCCCATGCGCAAGCCGAGCACCTCGTCCACCTCGTCGTCCTTCGAGGTCAGGAAGATGACCGGCATCGCGCCCTGCTTGCGCAGATGGCCGAGGAGCTCCATCCCGTCCATGCGCGGCATTTTGATGTCGAGGATGGCGAGATCGACCGGTTGCGCCGCCAGGCCGCGCAGCGCCTCGGCGCCGTCGGAGTAGGTGCGCACCTGGAACCCCTCGGCCTCGAGCGCCATCGCCACCGAAGTCAGGATATTCTTGTCGTCGTCAACGAGCGCAATGGAACTGACCACGGCTGCAATGCCCTTTCCCGCGAATAAGGCCGGCGGATACTCGCCTTCCACTATGGCGCCTTTAAGGCGAGGCGGCGCGATGCCGCATCCCCGCCACATATACTGCCAAATCTTCGGCCTTCCATGAAGTAGCGCGTCGGCGCGCGGCCGAGGGCGCGGCGGAGCGGAACATGGCAGACTAGCGCGCCGGCTCGGCTATGCTAATGGGAGAGGCGAGCCCGCCGGAGATATGCGCATGGACCAGTCCCGCCTGACCGTCGCCTTCCTCAATCTCGGCCATTTCCTCGACCATCTGGCCATGCTGATCTACGCGACGGCGGTGCTGGTCATGACCAGCCAGTTCGGCCTCGCCTATCAAGACATGCTGCCGCTGTCGATCGGCGGGTTCATCGCCTTCGGCGGCGGGTCGCTGCCGGCGGGTTGGCTCGGCGACCGCTGGGGCCGGCGCAACATGATGCTGGTGTTTTTCCTCGGCCTGGGCGCCGCGCTGGTGCTTGCCGGGCTGGTGACCAGCCGATGGCAGATCGTCGTCGCCCTCACCCTCATCGGCGTCTTCGCCTCGATCTACCACCCCGTCGGCATCGCCATGCTGGTGAAGGACCAGGCGCGGGTGGGGCGCGCGCTCGGCTGGAACGGCGTGTGGGGCAATCTCGGCCTCGCTTTCGCCGCCTTCATCGCCGGATGGTTCTCCGATCACCTGAGCTGGCGCGCCGCCTTCATCGCGCCCGGGATTTTCACGCTCGCCGCCGGGATCGCCTTCGCAGTGCTGGTGCCGAACGGCGCCGCGCCCGCCGCGAAGGCGGCGGCCGGCACGGCGCGGCATGTCCCTGACGCGCTGGCGCGACGCGTCTTCGCGTTGCTGACGCTGGCGACGCTGTGCAGCGGCGTGATCTTCGCCGCGGCCACCAACGCCATGCCCAAGATCTTCGATCAGCGCCTCGCCGCCCTCGTCCACACCACCTCGGGCATCGGCACGCTCGTAGCGGTGGTCTACACGATTGCCGCGATGGCGCAGCTTCTGGTCGGGCAGCTCATCGACCGCTACTCGCTGCGCGGCGTGTTCCTGCCGCTGGCGCTGCTGCAGGTGCCATTGCTGCTGCTCGCCGGCATGTTCAGCGACTGGGCGATGCTGGCGCTGGCGATCGCGATGATGTTCGTCGTCTTCGGCCTGATCCCGATCAACGACGCCATGGTGGCGCGCTACGCGCATGACAGCTGGCGCTCCCGCGTCTATGCGGTGCGCTATGTCGTGTCGTTCGGCGCGAGCCTGCCAGCGATTCCGCTGGTGGCCTATCTCCAGCCCAAGGCCGGCGGCTTCGCCCCGCTCTTCGGCGTGCTTGCGGCGATCGCGCTGGGGACGCTGGTCGCGGCGCTGCTGTTCCCGAGCGGCCGGCCCGAGGCGGTCGCGGCGCCGGCACCGGCGGAGTAGCCGGCAAAGCCGCTTGCGCGCGGCGACCGCTCTGCGCTAGATCGGATGGCGATGGGCGAGGAGCGCGCGGATTCTCCTGCGGCAACGGCGCGGCGGCTGGTGCGGGCGCTCGACCGCGCGACGCTCGCCACCAGCCAGGACGGCTGGCCCTATGCCTCGCTGGTGCTGGCGGCGGTCGACCAGGACGCGACTCCCCTGCTGTTGCTCTCGGACCTCGCCGAGCACAGCAAGAACCTCAAACGCGACTCGCGGGCTTCGCTGCTGTTCGACGGCACCGCGGGGCGGGACGATCCCCTCACCGGGCCGCGCGTGACAGTGCTCGGCGAGGCGAAGCCGGTCGCCGATCCGCGTCTCATGGCCCGCTTCACCGCGCGGCACCCCTCGGCCGCCACTTATGCCGGCTTCGCCGATTTCCGCCTTTACCGGCTCGAAGTCGCCCGCGCCCATCTGGTCGCGGGCTTCGGGCGAATCCATGCGATCGCCGCAGACGCCCTGCTGTCGCCCGCCGCAACGGGCCTGACAGAGGCGGAAAGCGACATCCTGCGGCACATGAACGAGGATCATGGCGAGGCGATCGAGCTCTATGCCACCCGCCTCGCCGGCGCCAGCGGCGGCGGCTGGGAAATGACCGGCATCGACCCGGACGGGATCGACCTGCGCCGCCGCGGCGCCGTGCTCAGGCTTGACTTTCCGGCGCCGGTGGGCGATGCGGAGGGCGCGCGAGCAGCGCTGGTCCGGCTCGCGCGCCAGGCGAGAGGGACAGCCTGAGCCTCTATACCCGGGCGGGAACAAACCGGGTCAGACTAGCGTTCGCAGGCAACTTAGAAGGGGCAGCGGAGTGCCGTGGGCCTCCGCGTGCGACGAACGATAAAGACAAGACGCGATCCAGGAGGGTATGCCGTGCGAGACGCAGCTCACACCGCGACGGGAACGGCCAGCAGCTACGGGATCGACAAGCAGGGCGTGCGCAACCTTGCGGCGGCGCATTGGAACCTGTCGGTGCCCGTGCTCTACGAGTATGCCATCCGGAGACAGGAGGGCCTCATCGGCGCGGGCGGCGCCTTCGTCGCGCGCACCGGCCCTTTCACCGGCCGCACCCCCAAGGACAAATACATCGTCGAGGAGGTCTCGAGCAAAGCCGACGTCTGGTGGGGCGACATCAACAGGCCGGTGAGCGAAGAAGTCTTCGAGAGCATGGCCCGGCGGCTCGCCGCCTATTTCCAGGGCCGCGAGGTCTTCGTCCAGGACATGTATGGCGGCGCCGATCCGGAATATCGGCTCAGGGTGCGCATCGTCACCGACAGCGCCTGGCACAGCATGTTCGCGCGCAACATGTTCATCCGGCCCCGGACCGACGCGCTCGGCGATTTCCAGCCTGATTTCACCATCCTGCACGCGCCGCATTTCTTCGCCCAGCGCGAGCTCGACGGCACCAATTCCGATACCTTCATCTTCGTCAATTTCGCGCGGCGGCTGGTGCTGATCGGCGGCACCGAATATGCCGGCGAGATCAAGAAGTCGGTGTTCGGCTATCTCAACTTCCTGCTGCCGGCGAAAGACGTGCTGCCGATGCACTGCTCGGCCAATGTCGGCCCCAAGGGCGACAGCGCCGTCTTCTTCGGCCTCAGCGGCACCGGCAAGACGACGCTCTCGGCCGATGGCTCGCGCACCCTCATCGGCGACGATGAGCATGGCTGGAGTCACAAGGGCCTCTTCAATTTCGAGGGCGGCTGCTACGCCAAGGTGATCAACCTCTCGCCCGAGGCCGAGCCCGAGATCTACGCGACCGTGCATCGCTTCGGCACGGTCTTAGAGAATGTCGTGCTCGACCCGGCGACGCGCATCCCCGACCTCGCCGATGGCAGCCTCACCGAGAACACGCGCGCCTGCTATCCGCTCGATTTCATTCCCAATGTCAGCATCACCGGGATGGCGCCGCATCCCGACAACGTGATCATGCTGACGGCGGATGCCTTTGGCGTATTGCCGCCGATCGCGCGGCTGACGCCGGAGCAGGCGATGTATCATTTCCTCTCCGGCTATACGGCGCGCGTGGCCGGCACGGAAAAGGGCCTCGGCAACGCGCCGCAGGCCACCTTCTCCACCTGCTTCGGTGCGCCCTTCATGCCGCGCCATCCGTCGGTCTACGCCAAGATGCTGGGCGAGCGCATCAAGCAGCACGGCGCGCAATGCTGGCTGGTCAACACCGGCTGGTCCGGCGGCGCCTACGGCGTCGGCAGCCGCATGAAGATCGCGCACACCCGCGCCCTGGTGCGCGCCGCCCTCGCCGGCACGCTCAAGCAGGCGCCGGTGAAACAGGAGCCTTATTTCGGGCTCTACGTGCCCGAGGCTTGCGGCGAGGTTCCCGCCAACGTGCTCGACCCGCGCAATACCTGGTCCGACAAGGCCGCCTATGACGAGACGGCGCGCGAACTGACCAAGCGCTTCGCGAGCAACTTCAAGAAATTCGAGGCTTATGTCGGCAACGACGTGAAGGCTGCCGGCATCCACGCCGCCGCCTGACCAGAGAACGTCCGTCTCGAACGGGAGCGCGGTCGCGGGCTCCCGTTCTTGTTTGCTTCAGGCGCCCTTGGGAAAGCCGTAAAGCGCCTCGGGATTGGCGACGAGGATCTGGCGGCGCAGCTCCTCGTCCGGCGCCCAGGCGCACAGCGCATCGAACAGCACGGCCTCGTCAGGCCACGCGGCATGCACGCTCGGATGCGGCCAGTCGCTGCCCCAGACGAGGCGCTGCGGCGCGGCCTTGATGAAGGCGCGTGCGATCGCGCCGACATCGGCATAGCTGGGCGGCCCGACCTTCGACTCCAGATATGCGCCGGAAAGCTTGACCCAGCAGCGGCCCCGGTCGATCAGCCTTTGCACGACGGCATAGGCCGGGTGCTCGGCACCCGCCTCGGGCGGGATGCGCGCGAGATGGTCGAACACGATGGGCGAGGGCAGCCGCGACAACAGCGGCTCAAGCTGGACGATCTGGTCGCCCTTGATGTTGAGCTGCACGTGCCAGCCGAGATCGTCGACCCGTCGCGACAGAGGCTCGAGCATGTCGATGGTGGCGGCGGCGCCGGCATGTACGAAATTGAAGCGGATGCCGCGCACGCCCGCGCCCGCGAGGCGCCGCAGCTCCTCGTCGCTGACGACGCTATCGACCGCGGCAACGCCACGCGCGTCGGCGCCCAAGATGCCGAGCGCCTGCAGCATGCAGCGGTTGTCGGTGCCGTAGGTCGAGGGCTGCACGAGAATGGTCCGCACCGTGCCGAGCCGCCGCTGCACGGCGCGATAATCGTCCACATGGGCGTCGGGCGGCAGCAGCATCGCATTGGGCGCCACCGGGAACCGGCTGTCGTAGATGTGGATGTGGCAGTCTGCGGCGAAGGGCGGCGCCCGATGCATCGGCCACAACTCGCCCGAGGGTGACGGTTCCTGCGCGCCCGCTGGTCCGCCTTTCATCGTGCCGGCGCCCGCCGCCAGCACGGCGACCGCCTTGAGCAGCGCGCGCCGCTTCATCTTCATGGGCTCCTCCCGGGCGCGTTCTTGGCGACGCGGGCCCGGCGCACAGCCTGCACGGGTTGGCGGGCGCGTTCAACTGTGGACTTTGCCGGCGCGCCTGAAGAAGATGGCGCCCCGCCCCTGCGCGAAAGAGGCCGCCATGGCGCCGCAGCCCAGCGTTCAGCACCGCATGGTCGAGGCGAACCGTATCCGCCTCCACGTTGCCGAGATGGGCGAGGGCCCGGCCGTCCTGCTGTGCCATGGCTGGCCGGAGACGTGGTATTCCTGGCGCCACCAGCTGGCGGCGCTGGCCGCGGCGGGTTTCCGGGCGCTGGCGCCGGACATGCGCGGCTACGGCCGCAGCGACCGCCCCGAGCCGATCGAGGCCTACACTCAGCTACACATCGTCGGCGACATGGTGGGGCTGCTGGACGCGCTCGAAATCCCGCAAGCGGTGATCATCGGCCACGATTGGGGCGCGCCGGCGGCCTGGCATTCGGCGTTGCTGCGGCCGGACCGCTTCCGCGCCGTCGCCGGCTTGAGCGTGCCCTACCGCCCGCGCGGCAAGGTGAGCGCCATCGAGGCGTTCAAGGCCGGCGGCATGGAGGACATCTATATGATGTATTTCCAGGAGCCGGGCGTCGCCGAGCGCGAGTTCGAGCGGGACGTGGCGCGCGCTTTGGCTTGCGTCTACTACTCGGCCTCGGGCAGCCTGCCCCCGGACAAGCGCTGGCATCCCTTTGTTCCCAAAGGGAAAGGCCTGCTTGACACCGGCTTCGAGCCGGCCCTGCCGCTGCCCTGGCTGAGTGAGGCCGACCTCGCCGAGTACGTCCGGGACTTCACCGCCAGCGGCTTTCGCGGCGGCCTCAACTGGTACCGCAACCTGCACCGCAACTGGGAGCTGATGGCGCCCTTCGCCGCCGCGCCGATCCGCCAGCCGTCGCTCTTCATCGCCGGCTCGCGCGACGGCGTCATCCGCATGCCCGGGATGCGCACCGCGGTCGAGGAGCTGCGGCCGGTGCTGCCGGGCCTGACCCGGAGCGTCATCATCGACGGCGTCGGCCATTGGGTGCAGCAGGAGGCGCCGGAGCAAGTCAATGCGCTCCTCCTCGACTTCCTGCGACAGCTATAACACCCCGGCGAAGTGCTACAGAAAAGCCGGTAAGTGCTACAGGTCCGCTACAGCTCCGCACCATCCGGAGGATGAGAATGGCGACACAGAATCACCAGGTGCGGCTCGCCGCGCGCCCCGACGGCATCCCGCAAGCCGGCGATTTCGAGCTCGTCGCCGCGCCGCTACCGGAGCCGCGCGAGGGGCAGTTCCTGGTGCGCAACCTCTACCTCTCGGTCGATCCCGCCATGCGCGGCTGGGTCGGCGCCGTCGCCAATTATTCGAAGCCGGTCGCGATCGGCGAGGTCATGCGCTCGCGCGCTGTCGGCGAGGTCGTGGCGTCGCGCCATCCCGACTACCGCGTCGGCGAGCATGTGGTGGGCTGGCTCGGCTGGCAGGAATACGCGGTGTCCGACGGCACGGGCATCATCCGCCGCGTCGCCGAGACGGACCTGCCGCTCTCGGCGGCGCTGGGCGTGCTCGGCATGAACGGCGTCACCGCCTATTTCGGGCTGCTCGATATCGGCCAGCCCAAGCCGGGCGAGACGGTGGTGGTGTCGACCGCGGCGGGCGCGGTCGGCTCGGCGGTCGGCCAGATCGCCAAGATCAAGGGCTGCCGCGCCGTCGGCATCGCCGGCGGGCCCGAGAAGGCGCGTCTCTGCCGCGCCGAATTCGGCTACGACGCCGCCATCGATTACAAGAGCACGGCCGATCTCGACGCCGCCCTGGCCGAGGCATGCCCCGACGGCATCGACGTCTATTTCGACAACACGTCGGGCCGCATCAGCGAGGCCGTGCTGCGCCGCATCAACAAGCGCGCACGCATCGTCATCTGCGGCACCGCCGCGCTCGCGAGCTGGGACCCGTGGCCGCAAGGCCCGCGGGTCGAGCGCCATCTCCTCGTCAAGAGCGCGCGCATGGAAGGCTTCCTCGTGTTCGACTACGAGAGCCGCACGCACGAAGCCGTGCCGCTTCTGGCGCAATGGGTCCGCGAAGGGAGACTGCGCTATCGCGAGGACATCCTCGCCGGCCTCGACCAGGCGCCCGACGCCATCGCCGGCCTCTATCGCGGCGAGAATCTCGGTAAGCGGCTGATCAAGCTCTGAGCGCTCGCTTTTCCGGCTTGGCAAGCCACGCCCCGATCCGCACACCCTCGGCATCATCTCACTAAATGCCGTCGATCCGCGCCCGCGCTTTGCGCACCACACCGACCGACGCCGAGATACGGCTATGGTCGCGCTTGCGGCGCAAGCAGCTCGAGGGCTTCCGCTTTCGCCGCCAGCAGCCGATCGGCCCCTACATCGTCGATTTCTTGTGCCCGGCAGCGAAGCTCGTCATTGAAGTGGACGGCGGACAACACGCGACGGATGAACAACGTGACGCGGCCCGGTCGGGCTGGCTCGAAGAGAGGGGCTACCGTGTTCTGCGCTTCTGCAACAACGATGTGCTGGCGAATACAGATGGCGTGATCTTGGCGGTTCTCGATGCGCTCTGCACCTGACCCCCCACCCTACCCTCCCCCTCAAGGGGGGAGGGGATTGTATTATTTCCTGAAGCACGGGCGTTTCGATCGCCTCATGCTCGCGGCACAGCCGCAGCAACCAATTCCCCCTCCCCCCTTGAGGGGGAGGGTGGGGGGTGCGCTGCAGCCAAGACGAGCAGCCATGATGCCGCGACCCTTGCCGCTTGCCTTGGCCGCGACGCTGCTGTGGCTGCTCGCCGCGACCGCCGCCTACGCGCAGACGGACGAGATCCAGGTCTACAACGGCGACATCAATGCGCCCGGCGAGTTCAGCGTGACGCTGCACAACAACTACACGCCGATCGGCCGCAAGGAGCCGGCGTTTCCCGGCGCGATCGTGCCGGACCATGCGTGGAACGGCGTGCCGGAATACGCCTATGGCGTCAAGGACTGGCTCGAGCTCGGCATGTATCTGCCGCTCTATTCGGTGACGCGCGACGGCCGCTTCCTCATCGACGGCGGCAAGTTGCGCGTGCTTTTCGCCGTGCCGCATGCCGGCGAGCGCAGCTTCTTCTACGCCGTCAATTTCGAGCTCGGCTACAACGCGCGGCATTGGGAGCCCACGCACTGGTCCTCCGAGATCCGGCCGATCATCGGCGGCCGCATCGGCCCGGTCGATCTCATCTTCAACCCGATCGTCGACGTGCCCTTCACCGGCATCGGCGCGCTCGATTTCGCGCCGGCCGAGCGCCTTGCTTATAATTTCTCCAAGACGTGGGCGATGGCGCTCGAGCACTACGCCGATTACGGCGTGTTCCGGCATTTGGAGCCGGCCGACCGCCAGGAGCAGATGCTGTTCGCGGTGGCCGACTACAGCGGCGCGCCGGTCGACGTCGAGTTCGGTGTCGGCCGCGGCTTCACCGCCGCCTCCGACAAGCTCGTGCTCAAGCTCATCCTGACCCGGAGCTTTTAACGTACGCGCCGGTGTGAAATTTTTGCGTCAAGCGCGATTTTCGGTTGCGCTTCGCCGGAAAACCCCCCATCTTCTCGCCCGCTAGTTTCTGCTTCGGCGCCTTGCCGTCACGCCTGCCGGGCGTGTTCTTCAAGTGACCATGAGGCCGACAACTGCAGCGCGGCACGCAAAGGGCGTGACGCGCTTTCCTGATTTCACGGAGGCCAACATGGCTACGGGTACGATCAAGTGGTTCAATTCGCAGAAGGGTTACGGCTTCATCCAGCCGGATGCCGGCGGCAAGGACGTCTTCGTCCATATCTCGGCGGTCGAGCGGGCCGGCCTGCCGGGGCTCAACGAAGGCCAGAAGGTCCAGTACGAGATCGTGCGCGATCGCGGCAAGGAATCGGCGGGTAATCTGTCGCTGGTCGGCTGAACCGGCGGGCGTCCTTCGAGACGCCCGCTCTGCGGGCTCCTCAGGATGAGGGAGCTTCTTCTTCCTCATGGTGAGGGAGCCCGCAGGGCGCGTCTCGAACCACGAGACGCTCCATACGGAATAAGAGATTTGGCCTCAGCCTGAGGAGCGGTCCTGAGCTTGTCGAAGGACCGCGTCTCGAAGGCCGCACGGAGTCGATTTCAGCCAAGAGGCGGAGCCATGGCGCGCAAGAAACCCGCCAACGCCAGCGAATTCGTGCTGTTCGACATCGTCTACACCGACGGCACGCGCAGCTCGCACCGCAAGGTGCCGAGCGCCGAGCTGGGCGGCCTCGACGGCGACGAGCCGGCCAAGGCGATCATCGAGGCGCAGGACGAGAAAGTCGCCGCCCTCTCCGGCCGCCCCCGCCGCGAGATCAAATCCATCACGCGATCACAGTAACCCTTCGAGACGCGCCCTGCGGGCGCTCCTCAGGGTGAGGGGCGTTTGCGTAGGGCAAAACAAATCCATCCTCAGCCTGAGGGACAACCCGGCGGCCCTGCGACGGGCCGCCCTTCGGTCCGACCGCGGCGCGGTCGGACGGGTTGTCCGGAGCGGCCGTCTCGAAGGCCGCACCGCGTCGATCCAGCCCTCCCTCACGCCAGCGACGTGTAGACCGCGTTCTCGAACTTGGCGTAGAGCGCCAGCGCCTTGGCGTCGGCGAAGGGCACCAGCTGCATCAGGATCACGCCGGCGATGCCTTTCGCCGGATCGATCCAGAAATAGGTGTTGCCGAGGCCGGCCCAGGCGAGGCTGCCGGCGCTGCGTCCGCCGGGCACGCGCTCGGTGTTGATCATGAAGCCGAGGCCCCATTTCTTGACCATGCCCGGGAAGAACTCGGCGTCGTTGGAGTAGGGCGGGATGGCGGTCTTGAGGAGGCGCACAACGATCTCGCCCATCTGGTTCCGCGCCGCCTGCTTCACCGTCTCGGGCTTGAGCACCTGCGTGCCGTCGGCGGCGCGCCCGTCATTCAAAAACATCTGCGTGAAGGCGAGGTAGTCGGCGGCCGTGCCGTAGAGCCCGCCGCCGCCCATCTGGAACTCGGGCTCCTGCGGGATCTCGAACGGCATCGGCGCCAGCGCGCCATCCGTTCCGCGCGTATGCATGCCGACCAGCCGCTTGCGCTGCTCGCCGCCGATCTTGAAGCCGGTGTCCGTCATGCCCAGCGGCGCGAACAGATTGTCGCGGAAATAATCGCCGAGCTTCTGGCCGCTGACGCGCTCGACCGCCTTGCCGATCCAGTCGATGTTGATGCCGTAATCCCATTTCTCGCCGGGATCGAAGGTGAGCGGCGTGGTCAGCGCGAGGTTCTCGCAGCTGGTGATGCCGGGAATGCCCTTCTTCTCCTCGTAGCGCAGGAGGTCGGTGTTCCAGATGTCGTAGCCGAAGCCGGCCGTATGCGTGACGAGGTGGCGCAAAGTGATCGGCCGCTTCGCGGGGCGGAGCCTGGGCTCGCCGGATTCATCGAAGCCTTCGAGGACCTTGGGCGATTTGAGCTCGGGCAGCACCGCGCTGATCGGGCCGTCGAGCGCGAGCTTGCCGCGCTCGACCAGCTGCATCGCCGCGGTCGTGGTGATCGCCTTGGTCATCGAGGCGATCCAGAACACGGAATCCGCGGTCATGGCCGGGCCTTCCGGCAGCGCCCGCTTGCCGAAGGCGCCTTCGTAGACGGGCCCGTCGCGCGTCGCGGCCATGGCGACGACGCCAGGGACGTCGCCGGTGTCGATCCCCTTGCGCAGGACCTGGTCGATCTGCGGCAGTGTCTTCATGGCATCCCTCCCATTGTCGATTGCTTATCATGCAATCTTCCGCCCACCCGCGCCGGAAGGCAATGGCGTCCG